>Ga0272440_1001886_pt1 | contig 16742 bp, 10 predicted proteins | sample SSMMMBAug17_FD_192440 | JGI IMG/M metagenome (GOLD analysis project Ga0272440, IMG submission 192440) | Marine sediment archaeal communities from Little Sippewissett salt marsh, Falmouth, MA, United States - SSM-MMB-Aug17 | ecosystem: Environmental > Aquatic > Marine > Wetlands > Sediment ... | reverse complement strand
TCTCATGAAGCCAGACCTCTGGAAGCTAATTTATAGTGGAACCTCGGAGGTTATCGTTCAAGCTCTCCTTGCAGCTTCAATCAAGCATAGCCCTTTACTTGGAGATTTCATGCATAAAGTGATTAAATCCCATTGGCAGGGTTTTAAAAAACGAATTTCAAATAAAGACTGGCAGGATTATCTGAAAACCTGCGCTCAAATTGATCCACATCTCAAAAAATGGGCGCATACAACCCGATCCAAACTAAAACAAGTCATTTTTCGAATCCTTGTCGAAGCAAGGTATGTTGATAACACACGATCACTTAAATTGTTGCCAGTATCTTTGACAACTGATGTAAGGACTTATCTTGAAAGTCACTCAGAAAAATATGTATTACAATGCATGGAGATTACACCATAGTTTTTCAACCTGATCATACTGTAAATTATTTTGTATAGTTTTTTGTCGGTCGTTTTGGCTCATTTTTAAAATCTTAGTTTGTTGATTATCAATACATCAATTTTTCAATAACAACATTATACTATACGATAGATACCTTTTGTATAGTATTTTGTAAATTGGTGTTGATTTTTGTTTTGTATTCTTATAACTAATTTCCTTACATTTGATACATCTGGACTTTAATAGTTCCAGTGTTTTTTTACATTGGCTAAAAAAAATAGAAAGATTTTTATGACAGAAAATATTAATAAAAGAATTGAAAATTTTTTAACATTCACAAAAAAGTTGGAAGGATATGAAAAAGGAGAGTCTCAGACATTTCTTAACAGGCTGATACAAATATTTGGTTATTCAGATTGTCATGATGCCGGTGGAAAATTTGAAAAACGAATAAAGATTGGTAGAAAAACAAAATATGAAGATCTGTTGATTCCTGGGAAGGTTATCATTGAAATGAAATCAAAAGGAATCGAACTTCAAAGCCATATCCTTCAAGCAAGAGAATATTGGAACAATAGTTACAAAGATGAGAAAACCCCTTTTGTTATATTGTGCAACTTTGATCAGTTTTGGATTTTTAACTGGTTCATGCAAGATGCACCTTTAGATAAAATTAATATTGATGATCTCAAAAAAAGATGGAGAGCTTTAGCTTTTCTGTCAAAAGAGCCTGTTGAGCCTGTATTTGATAACAATGTTGAAAGAGTTACCACAGAAGCTGTAAAAAAGCTTTTAAAAATATATCATTCGTTGATTGACAGAGGGGAAAATAAAATAAAAGTCCAAAGGTTTACTCTTCAACTGCTTGTATGTCTTTTTTCAGAGGATATAGGGTTATTTCCCATAGCCGATTATTTTTTGGAACTTGTTCGAGATTGCCGGAAAAATAAACTATGTTTTGATTTGTTTAATTCACTTTTCAATCAGATGAACACTCCACAAACAGCTAAATACGGGAGATTTAAAGGGGTCAATTATTTCAATGGTGGGATATTCAAAGAAATTGATGTTATTGAGTTAAACAAAGAAGAACTTGACTGGTTAGAAGAAACAGCCAAATTTGATTGGTGCAAGATCGAACCAGCAATTTTTGGTAATATTTTTGAATACAGCATGGATAATATTGAAAAACATGCAACCGGAGCGCATTACACCTATGAAAAAGATATTATGAAGATCGTAAGACCAACAATTATGCAGCCTTTTTTTGAAAAAATCAAAAAAGCATCTACATTGGGTAGTCTTAAGAAATTGAGGAAAGAACTTGGGAATATCAAAATATTAGACCCTGCTTGTGGTAGTGGAAATTTTTTGTATATTGCTTTAAGAGAATTAAAAAATATTGAACTTGAAATTCTTTCCAAAATTCAAGAAAATTTTTCAAGTTATAAGATTCAAGATATTCATTCAATTGTCAGTTTGAAACAGTTTTATGGTATGGACATGAATCCTTTTGCTGTTGAACTTGCTAAAATTACATTATCATTTGGTAAAAAAATATTTAATGATATGTTTAAAGAGTTTCTTAACAAACGTCAGTTAGCACTTCGTTATATAGATAAGACACTACCTTTTGATGATCTCGACAAAAATATTATCGTTCAGGATGCACTTTTTTGTGATTGGGTAAAATCTGACTATATTATAGGAAATCCACCTTTTCTTGGTGGTAAATATCTCAGAACAGAAAGAGGAGATGATTATGCAAAAAAAGTTTATTCGGCATATACTGACACAAAAGGTCAACCTGATTATTGCGTTTTTTGGTTTCAGAAAGCACATGACAGTCAGGCAAAAAGGATTGGTTTTGTCGGTACTAATTCAATAGCTCAAGGAGTGACCAGAAAAGCAAGTCTTGAGTATATAACAAAACGTAAGGGACTTATAATCAACGCTATTTCAACGCAGGTATGGAGCGGAACAGCAAATGTTCATGTAAGCATTGTTAACTGGGTAAAAACAAAAAAAGATGTCCCAAAAGAGTTGATTCTTGACGAAAAAAAAGTAAAAACTATCAATTCAAGTTTAAAATCAGAGTCAGATTATACAATGGTAAAGCGTTTAAAAGAGAATTTAGGCAAATCATTTGAAGGGTGTCAATTAGCTGGAAAAGGATTTATAATATCTGCTGAAAAAGCAAAGCAATGGATAGAAACAGATAATAAAAACAAAAATATTCTCAAGCCGATGATTGATGGAAAATCTTTGGTAACACCTGGAATTGAACTTGAATGGGTTATTGATTTTAATGATATACCTTTGGAAGAAGCGAGTACATATAGTTTGCCATTTGAACATGTAAAGCAGTATGTTAAACCAATAAGAGAAACAAATAAAAGGAAATCAAGAAGAATAAATTGGTGGAAATTCGGAGAGAAAAGACCCGGAATGAGAAAAGCCTTGAAAGGTTTGAAATGCTATTTTTGTCTTCCCAAAATTGCTAAATATACGTGTTTTCGTGTTATTGATATTTCTATATTGCCTTGCGAGGCTAACATGGTAATCGCAAGTGATGATTTTTTTATTCTTGGTATATTAAACTCTAAGATCCATTTAGATTGGGTTTTGGCTCAAAGTTCGACACTAAAGGCAGATACTCGCTACACAAATACCACCTGTTTTCAAACCTTTCCTTTTCCTGAAAAGGTATCTGAGACTCAAAAAGAAAAGGTTAGAATAATAATGAAAGAACTTGAAAATTTTCGAACAAAAGAAGCTATAAGTAGAAAATGTACAATAACAAAATTTTACAATGATTTTTTCTATGAGCCATCAAGTAATCTTTTTAAACTTCATAAGAAACTTGATAAGTCTGTTTGTAATAGCTACGATTGGAAATATATAGACTCAAAAAATTATAATGATGCCCTTTTTTTATTAAATCAAAAAAGGAAGCAGGCCTAAAAGTAGCTTTACGAGCATAAAACATAAAATCTTACATACATACAACCTAATTTTCAGATTGATAATAAAATTTATAGTAAGTTTTCGTTCTTATCAAAGTATTGAATATCAATAGTTTGAAATCAAAACCGTAGGTTTCTGTACAGATGCCCCCGCTGGTCCATAAAGCGAAAAATGTAAGGAACTTATTTTTATGAAAGACCAGGAAACTTCGAGGGACTTCTTAAAAACCCCCGTATACCTCTTCGATAGCATTAAATGATTGATTATGATCGTCCAACTTTGGTTTTTCTTGGCATACTTATTGCCTTTTAAATTTTTTCGGATTTTTTCAACTTTTACTGTAAGAATTTCATAATTTTTGTGTCTATATATAGAGAGACCTTTTAAAACTAAAATTCATATAGGATAATGACATGGTCGTTATTAAAAATGATAAAAACTTTAAACCTGTTGAATTTTAAATTGGGTGTTGCCGTGGTTTCAACCCCTTTCAACCCCAGGCGGTCTCGGATTTTCCGAATACGAATTTTTTTTAACGATTTCCATAACCGGGGCATTATTTCTGCCTTGATGTAGTACTATCTTTGTATGAATCAAAATAGCACACCTTACAATGCTGCTTCAATGTTTCATAATCCGTCTCAAATGCTTCAATAAAACGTTGTACTTGAGTTAAATCACCATTCTTTGCTGCAGTTTCAATTTGAAGCGCTGAGTGGCAGGCCTTTTGTGCATAACAACTTCTGAGTTGACCTTTTAGAGAATGAGCTTCGAATTGAATGCTTTCTAAATCTTTTTTTTCATAAGCGCGCTTAATCCGATCTATCGCAGAAGGTAGGGATTCAATTGTGTTTTGAATAATTTCCAGACAGAATTCCCTGTCATCAAAGAGTTCTTTCAAAAACACATTCCACTCAAGAATGGGTAGATCTGTTGGTGGTTCATGCGTTAATTCACTGCGGGAAGGTTGATTCAGTAAATGTGTATCCAAGAGGTGGCACATTATTTTGGCAGAAATCGGTTTAGGGATAAAGTCATCCATTCCCAAACTCAGAAAACGATCTTTATTTTCTTTGATTGCACTGGCAGTCAGTGCCACAATGAGTATATTTTTATTCTTTTCACCCGCTTCGCCATTTCGAATACATCGGGTGGCTTCAATACCATCCATAACCGGCATGTGGATGTCCATCAAAATTATATCATAATCATTTTGTATTAATTTTTTTAAGGCAACTTTACCATTTTCAGCAATTTCAGCGGAATAGCCCATTTTTTCCAGAATTTTCATTGCGACGATCTGGTTTACCTTTACATCTTCAACAATGAGGATTCGATAGTTTTTTCGTTTATCATTTTGTTCTATAAATTTCTTTTGAATGGATGGTTCAACATATTGAATCCCTTTATCATTGCACAGCTGTTTATAAAGGCACTCATGTAAACGTCGTCGCCGAACCGGTTTTGATAGAAAAGCGGAAAATACCATTTTATGTAAATCTTCAGAATTAATGTTTTTTTCCAGTGTTGTGAGAAGCATTAAAATTGATTTTGAAATCAAGGGTTCATTCTTTATTTTTTTGCCAAGGCTGATACCATCTATGTGTGGCATTTTTTGATCAATTAATATGATATGATAAGGATCATCAGATTCGTAAGCATTTTTCATTATCTCAATAACTGATTCTGGGTTTGAAGTATAACTATTGCGATAATGCCAATCATCCAAATAACTGCATAAAATCTGGCAAATCAGCGGATGATCATCTACAATAAGAATTCTAGGCTTGCGAATATGGTCAGGTAATTGAAAAGGCTTTGATATTTGTTGAGACTGTTTGCCAAAGGATGCAGTAAACCAAAATTCAGAGCCTTTTTCATACTCACTGATTACACCAATTTGGCCATTCATCATTTCTACAATCCGTTTACTGATAACCAAACCCAGACCAGTCCCCCCAAATTTTCGTGTAATGGATACATCTGATTGAGAAAAAGGTTTGAATAATTTATTCAAATTATCCTTTTGAATACCAATTCCAGTATCTTTCACTGAAACTTTAATTGTAATCTGATCGTTTTCATCAGTTATGGGATTGATTTCAATAACCACATGCCCTTTTTTAGTAAATTTAATCGCATTTACCAACAAGTTCATGATTACCTGTCGCAGACGAACCGGATCTCCAATCAGTTTTCTATGGATATTTTCAGGAATATTATGAATTAACTCTATTTCTTTTTCATGCGCTTCCAATGCGATCAGATCACAAATTTCTTCCACCAAATCTATAATATCAAAATCAATGAAATCAAGGTCAAAATGTCCAGCTTCAATTTTTGAAAAATCCAGAATATCATTGATAATTGTCACTAAAGAATGACCGCATTGGATGATGGTTCGCGCATACTCTATTTGTTCCCCAGTCAGCTGTGTACTTTCAAGCAATTCTGCCATTCCAATAATACCATTCATTGGCGTTCGAATTTCATGGCTCATATTTGCCAGAAAATCTGATTTTGCTTTGTTTGCAGTGTTTGCCTGTTCCATTGCCAGATGAAGTTGTTCTTTAGATTTCTTTATTTCTGTAATATCAACAAAGCAAATAATTACCTGATCTAATGTACCATCAAAAGAAAAAATAGGTAAGCCATTGACTAAAACCCAGTTGATATCATTTTTATGGGGATGATTGATGCCAACTACCTGGTTATATAATGGCTTTAGAGTGCGGACCACTTTATTCACAGGATAATGTTCTATTGGCATCGGCGTATTATCTTCATTAATAAAACACCATGCTGGATCAATCGCCTCTTTACCCATCATTTGTTCTTTTGTAAGACCAAGGATTTTGCATGAATATGAATTACAGAGCAAAATTGATGTGTCTGGATTGTGAACAACAACACCTGCATTGAGTATTTCTATAAGACCTTCATATTTTTTTTCATTTGTTCTTAATTGTTCATCCATTCTTTTTTGTTTTGTTATATCCTGAATAATCAAAAGATATTCATGATCTCCGCAAGTTGTCATACGTGCTTCAAAAATATACCTATTTTTATTGACCACCATTGAAATTTCACAGCTACTTGTTACGTCTGATTTTATTGAATCATTCATTAAAGAAAGAATTTTCCGAATGTTATTTTCAGTAAAAATTTCAGATATATGTTTCCCGTTTAAATCATGCGAAGAAAATGGACTTTTGCTGATTGCTCCCCAGCATGCTAAAAGGGTTCCTTCGTTATTCAGGACAAAATGTATATCAGGAATTGATTTAATGAGTGCATTGTACCATTCACGATTTTTCTTTTCTGAGAAGTAATTATGCATGATTTGTTTGACAGTACTTGTCAACTTATTGTTATCCCAGGGTTTTGAGAAGAATCTGTATAAATCGCCTGCATTTAAGGAGTTTGTTACCGCATCCAAATTGGCCTGTCCTGAAAGCATAATTTTATAGGTTTTTTGGGAAAGAATTTGAATCTGTTTCAGTAATTCATCACCTTTCATACCTGGCATGATATAGTCAGAAATAATCAATGGAACTTCATTTCCATCAAGTACAAAACTTTTCATCATGTCTAAAGCTTCTTCACCATCTTCAGCAATTTCAATTTCATATTCATCTCCAAATGCATTCATTAAAGCGGTTCTTAAGCCATCAAGAATATATTTTTCGTCATCTACACATATAATAATTGGTTTATTCATTATTTATTAATCCTGACTCAATGGTTTCAATGAGTTCTTCTTCACTCCACGGCTTTTGTAAGCATCTATGCAGTGAAGCCTCTTTTTTTGTCCTGGCAATGGCATTGGCATCGGCCTGACCAGTAAGCATGACTTTTACAATATTTGGATACCGCTTATGTATATTGATTAATAATTCATCGCCCTTCATTCCAGGCATCAACCAGTCCGATACAATAACAATAACAAATTGTTCATCCATTTGAAACTCTTCAATCAATTCCATAGCGTCCTCAGCATTTTCAGCAATTTCACATTCATAATTTGCGCCATAATGATTGACAATTTGCGTTCTTAATGTATCTAAAACAAACTTTTCATCATCAACACATAAAATTACTTTTTTACTCATTTTGCCCCTTTCATTTCATTGTCTATTGGTAATCTAACAGTAAAACATGACCCCTTATCTATTTCACTTTCTAAAGTTATTGTTCCCTGGTGTTTCGTAATAATTTTTTTAACAATATGCAATCCCAAACCACTGCCTTCACCTGCAGCTTTTGTTGTGAAAAAAGGATCAAAAATTTTATCAAAAATTTCTGATGGAATTCCTTTTCCTGTATCTTCAATACGAACGATAAGTTGTTGATTTTCAGATGAAATGTTAATAGTTAAAACACCTTTAAGATCCATTGCATGAATAGCATTGTGTAATAAGTTTGTCCATACTTGATTTAATTCATCAGCATAGCATAAAATTTTAGGGACATTTTCATAATTTCTTTTTATCTCAATTCCTTGTTTGAGTTGGTTATGATAAAGGGTCAATACAGTTTCTACGCCATCGATGACATCAGCCATTATCATTTTATCATTTTGGTCAAAGTGGGCATAATTTTTTAACGCAAAAACAATTTTTGCTGCACGTTCAGATGCTGTTGAAATAATTTGGGCACTTCGAGAAAGACCGGATGATTTATAGGCCATTTCTAATATCTTAAAACTATGTGGATCTTTAAATAGTGGTAAAAAAGATTCAATATCTTTATAAATACCCATCATCACAAGATAATTTGATATTTTACTGGCTTCAGGTATGCCTTGTTCATCTAACAATTTTGATAGGAAGCGACGATATTTTCTTTCTTCTTTTGCAGATAAAGCGTTTGATGATGACAAAGAACGAGCCATAAGGTTTTCGAAAAACGCATCAAAATGTTGAGGTATATTTTTTAAAAGCATAAACTGCTTATCAAGTCTTTGAGAAAGCGTATTTGAAATATTATTAACTGCAGCCCGAATGGCGCCTAAAGGAGAATTGATTTCATGTGCAACACCTGCAATCAATTGACCTAAGGCAGCCATTTTTTCTGATTCTATTAACTGAGCCTGTGTTAGTTTTAAATTGTTTAGGGTTTCTTTTAATTCATCATGAGCCGTTTTTAAAAGTTTTTGAGCCAGCTTTCTTTCCTTAATTTCTTCTTCTAATCGTTTATTTTTAAGCTCTAATTCAGATGTTCGTGCTTGAACAAGATCTTCTAAATGATCTCTATGATTACGCAATTCAGACTCATACGACAGCCTTTCAATTGTTGTGCTGGCAATACCAGCTAAAGCCAGATAAGTGTTTAATAGATCATTTGAAAATTTATCTGACGCCTTATGAGCAACAAGCATCACAGATTTTGTCTGGTTCTTTTCCTGTAGTGGCAAAAAAACAGTCATATATGATTCTGTTGTTTCAATCGCTTCAATGGCCATAAAACCAGAGTTTAATACATCTGAAACAATTTTACGATTTGATGTCGAAAGAATTAATTGATCAGCATCCTTATCTTCTATGGTGCAATAATGAAGAATGATCTCCTGATTCTTGTCGTATTGAGTAAAAGCCACCCAGTTTGCCTCAAAAAAATTTACAATTAAGGATGCCAGATGTTCATGTACATCTTGTTGAGAGGTTATACGAACGATGTATTGAACAGCTTTGATAAAATGTTCATGATGTTTTTTTTCATTGAAAACTGTTTTTTCCATTTACGATTAAACCTCCATCGGGTAAAGAAAAAGATTTTCTAAGAATAAACTCTCAAAGGCTGAATAATTTGACATGTTTATAATATGCGCTTTATCTCTTAATAATTGGAGTTGTTGACGCATTTCAGGATAAACTAACAGTAATTCGCAACCTGCAAGGGCTGTATTTCCACATAATTGAAATATTTCTTCATGTAAATCAGGCAGAAGCCCGAATTTTTGAGCATTGCCAATATTTAAATAACGACCAAAAACACCACAAATGTAAACTTTTTCCAGTTGATTTAATCGAATGCCTGATGATGCAAGCAAGCATTGTATTCCGGTTCCAATCGCCGCTTTTGCTCTTTGGAATAAATCGATGTCTTTTGACGTAATGATGATATTTTGAAAATCTTTTAGAAAAGCAAAACCATTTTGCAATTTTTCAGACTTAAATTTTCCTTTTTCATTAATAAGATCGGCTTCTAATAAATGTGCAATAAGATCAACAAAGCCTGAACCACATATGCCCTTAGGTTCTTGGTTGGATATAACTTGATAATCAAAATAAAGCTTATCAGACCCCTTTTTAATTTGATAAATAGCGCCAGGTTCAGCTGACATCCCAGATGTCATCCCACACCCTTCAAATGCCGGGCCCCCTGCTGCTGATGTAACCCATAAATCAGATCCATCCCATAAAGCGATTTCTGTATTTGTACCAAAATCAATCAGTAAGCCAGGCTTTGAATGAGAAGTCATATCAGTTGAAATAATACCTGCCAAAAGATCTGAGCCAACAAAGCCAGCAAGGGGGCTGCAAATATGAATGTTAGCATCTTTAGATATATTAAAGGAATCACAGCATTTATTTACATCGATCTGTCCATAATCGATTTGAGATGCCCAATACTTTGGTTGTATTAATAATTCATAGTTATGTTTTGTTAAAAGCGTAATTTCAGGTGTATTTCCTACAATACAAATGGATTTAATTTTTAAGGAATCATAGCCCTCTCTAGAACAGATATCATGAATTCCTTGACGCATTGAATCAAAGGCGAGTTTGCTGATTTCCTCGGCTTGTTGAGGAGATTGTGTTGCAGCCATAACTCTAGTCATGACATCAGCGCCAAAAATGTATTGAAGATTCAGGCCAGTTCGGCCTGTCAGGCGTTTTTTTTTGACTAAACCCCATAAAGTTAAACTGATATGGGTTGTTCCTAAATCAATGGCTACTCCCATTAATTCAGGGGTGTAATTTTTTTGATATGAATCTTGATATGTTTTTACTGGTGAATGATAAAAGTCACTAATAGCAATACTTCTCCAGTTTGATTTCGGTGCAAGATTTTCAATCTGAATACGAATATCTTGAGTCGGAAATACCTGACAGGCAAGACGAACACCTTTATCGATCAATTCTTTTGAAAGGTATATGTCTTCTTGTTGCGTGGGCTCATTAACAGGTCCATTTTCAATCAATACTCTACACAGCCCACAACTGCCAGTTCCTCTACAAGCAGACCGAACTCTAAATTCAGTAAGGTCAAGTATGTCTCGTAACGAAATACCTGGCTGATAAGATATGGACAAATTTTTATTTAATGCAGTAACGTTTACTATAGGCATAAGTATAACCTTTCACTTAAAGCCTGACTGCTTGAACCATAGCAGCTATTGTTTCTGGTCTTGATTCTGGTGGTATTTCGCAACCAGAAGAAAGAATAAATCCACCACGTTTTGAAAACATATTCAATAATTGCTTTGATGCTGAAATTATGTCACTTTCATTATTTTCAACAAATGCCAGGGGCTTAATGTTTCCATCAAGACAGGTTTCAGGCAATGCAGACATTGCCACCTGAGAATTGACACAATAATCAAAATTTGCGATATCCACACCAATCTCAGGATAATAAGGCAAAATTGTGTCTGATGGGCCTGCTATATGAAGCCAATTTGCAATTGCGCCACCAGTTTTAAAGGAATGAAATAGTTTTTTAAGACGGGGTGCCTCAAATTCTCGAAAAAAATTATGGGGAACAACTGCAGGTGATGCAGAAGGATCAAAAACAATGGGTAGATGGGCTCCAGCTGAAATCTGCGCAAGACCAAAGTTTGTCAATACATTACACGAAAAATCCAACAATTTTTCAAATTTTTCTGGTTCATCAATGGCCAGATACAATGCTTTTTCAAGACCAAGCAATTGAGTCGTTAAGGTTAATGGTCCAAGTACACAGCCGACAATGAGTACGTCATCTTTTAATGTCTTTTTTAAAATTTTAAGTGCTTTGAGTACTTCTGGCATGCGGCCTGATTTTTCACAATCTGGCATTTTGAGGTGATCAATATCATAATCATCAAGTAAAGCGTATTTTTTGATTACAGCATATTGATTTTTACGATAATCTAAAATTGATCCTAAAGCTTCAGTTTCAATGTTTACATCCACAACAGTAAAAACAGCATCGTATTCATATTTTTCAAGGGCATCAAGCTGGCAACGCGCCAGTATTTCACCATCTTGTATATATTTATCAAGAGGAACTCCTGAGAGAGCAGCAGCGTGACCAAACACTTGCGCAATGACAGGAATTCGATCTGGTTTTTTAAAATTTACTGTTGCAACAACTCTTTCAAAACTATTCATTTTTTATTTCCCCCTTATTTTTTCAAGATAATTAACACCATCAAATGCAGAATCTGCTATGAAATCCACATTTAACTGTTCTTTTAAGGATTGTTTCAGGGCAGCGCCACCAGCCATAATTTTGATTTGATCAAGTCCTTGTGAATTCAGAACTTCACGAACCTGTTTAACAAGGGGGATTATAGAAGTAACGAGTCCACTGATACCAATCGCAAATGGAGATTGTTCCTTTGCAGTATCAACGAGTTGTTGAATTGTGCAATCCTTTCCACAGTCTACAACGCTATATCCTTTTGCAGTTAAAACCATTTTCAGGATATTTTTTCCCAAATCATGAACATCACCTTCAAGAGCGGCTATAACAACAGTCCCTTTTGTTTCTTCAGGAGAAGTTCCTTCTGGGTAAAGATATTTCATCACTTCCATGACCGCTCTGCCTGCGAGCATGATTTCCAACAAATTAAATTGTTCAACAGTGCATTTTGCACCAAGTTGAATCATTGTCTCCTCTAAACCTTGAATAATAATTTGCTCCTTACTGATACCTTCATCGTGAAGTTCTTTTGCACTGACAACCGCTTTTTGGCTATTCCCTTCTAAAAGGTAATGAATTAGAGCATCGATTTTTTTTGGGTCCATTTTGTCCCCCTTGCTATAGGGCGCATCCATTGGATACGCTTCTTATATTAAAACAATTTCAAATAATAAGTTTTTCATTTGCAAAAGTCGGACAAGTCCGACTTGTCTGACTTTTGCAAATGAAAAACTTATTTTTCGAGGATTCCTATGGAAAACTCTGAAAATAAGGAAAGCCTAAAAAATAAATTCCTCATTTAACAATTGCTCATTCTGTTTTTGAACCATGATTACACTGAAAAAGATGAAAAAAATGAATTAAAAGTGTTTTTATTCATCTTATTCATCTTCTTCAGTGTAATCATGGTTCAAAAAATAAAGTGAACAGTTTTGTACGCATATGCTTGATGTTTAATTCTTGAGTTAAGCATTTTTAAATGGGGAACTTATTATTTGAGCATTCCTAAGTTTCTCATTCAAGAATTGTTCATTCATTTTTTGAAGCAGGATTACATTGAAGAAGATGAATAAGATGAAATAAAAAAACTTTAAATTCATCATATTCATCTTCTTCAGTTAATCCTGGTTCAAAAATAGATTGACCATTCAAATACTTTTCCTTATGTAATTACCTTAATAATTGCAATCGAAACATATCATTTTCAAAAGAAAATTCAGGACATGGTTTTCCACAGTTAATTGTTTCATTTATTATTTTTAATGTACCTCCCCCCCAATTCTCAAATAGTCCCAAGAGGTAGAATATTTTTGCAATTAATTTATTTCCTGGTCTTGATGGATGTACTTTTTTTAAATTATCTATGGTTATAATCGGGCTGAAAAGTTGGGCAGGATTATAAAAAATGATTGTTTGTGGTCTTATTTCAATAGTGCTTTTTACACCTTGTCTGTAATCACGATGGACAATCATGTTGACAATAGCCTCCCTGATTACTGTTAAAGGGAACTCCCATATTTCTTTTTGATGAATGTCCTGGGTGATTGTTTTTTTGGTGATTGATTCACATACAAAATTAAACGTAGAATAAAATATTTCAATTAAATTGCCTTTAAATTCTTTTTCATTTGCTGCGATATCAAACCCTTCCTCAACTGGAAATTTTCCACACTTTATTTCAAAATGGTTTGAAAAAAATTGCTCAGTTTTATTTCCAAACAAAAGTATTGAAGCTTTTGTTAAAAGTCCATCCTTAATAAGGTCCAGTTTTTCGAGAAGTATTTCTGGGTCAAGCAAAAGACTCTCATTCAAGCTTCTAATTGAATTCGCTGTTTCGATAAATTGATACACTGCTTCAACATTTATATCACGAATTGATGCCTCCTTGATGGTTTGAAAGTCAAATCCATAGCCATTATAACGTTGTTGTATCATATATTCATATTGATTTCTGTCCAATTGCTGACTGGCTGATCCCACTCTAATATAAGGTCTTCCATAAGCAAGATGAGGTTTAAGAGGACTTTCTTCAACAGTCACCATTACACAGCTTTTATTATTAATGATAATTTTTTCAATTGACGGATATATTTTGGGATCAGTGTTTAATTTAATTTCATTCGCAATATTTTTAATTGTTTCATCTGAGATTTGTTGCCCAAGGATATCTCCATTATCTTTAATTCCAAAAAAAAGAAATCCGCCATGAGTGTTGGCAAATGCACATAATGTTTTAATTCCTTCTCTTAAGAGGGCTGTTGTTTTTTTAAACTCAATGGTTTCACATTCTCCTCTGGATATGAGTTCTTCTGCATCAAAATACATATTATTAACCTCCGAATAAAAGTTGATTCTATGAAAGCAAAAATTTTAGGTATGCATATCTCTTCTGAATATTATATTGCGTTTTGTTTACAAATATCAATAGTTGACAGGGATTCTATCCTCTATGTGTTTCTGTATATGACCTTTAAACATTTTGATTTATAGTTTTTTATCTAACAACATTCAGCTTGTCAAGTATATATTCTATTGGTATTCATTACATTGGAGCATATGGGGCGCAGTTTAAGATTTCGATGCACAAATTGAGCAGTTCCCGGAAAAACCAGTAAGCGATTTCTAATCATTGCTGTAAACATTTATTTGTGCTATATAGTACCCATTAACTTGAAAAAGGGGTATGATATGGCTAAAAATTCTCTTTCAGTATCCGGAATGCCACCGGAAGTCAATGATATTATCGTAAGTCTGGGACAACACATTCAAATTGCCAGAAAACGAAGAGAAATGACATTGGATGAAATGTCATCTCGTATGTTTGTTAGTCGAAAAACGTTGTCCAGACTTGAAAATGGTGCGCCAGGTGTTTCATTAGCTGTACTGGCATCAGCATTATGGGTATTGGGTTTTGAAAAAGATCTTTTGAAAATAGCAGATCCGGAAAATGATGCAATTGGCATATTCAAGGATCGTCAACGCTTGCCAAAACGAGTGCGCAATTCTCAAAAGACAGATGATTTGGATTTCTGATGATGAATGAGACAAAAATTACAGTGTTTATTTACCTTCCAGGAAAAACACGTGCGGTTCCTGCCGGAATTTTTACACATGATAATAAACTCGGTATTGGGAGTTTCAACTATGGTCGAAAATACATTGAAAGAAAAAATGCACTTCCAGTGGATCCGATAGCTTTGCCACTCGGACGCCAAACAAAAGAAGTTATAACAAATGGTGGATTGTATGGTACATTTCGTGATTCAGCCCCTGATTATTGGGGAAGACTCGTTATTGCTGCAGAAAAAAGGGTCCCACCAGAAGCGCTTTCAGAGATTGATTTTCTATTGAATGCCAATGCAACAAGAGTAGGCAATCTTGATTTTCGATCAAGACCTGATGATTTAGAGCCATTGCCTGGTCCACCACATTTTAGTCAAATGGAGAATATATTGGAAGCTGCGTACAAAATTGAACGCGGAGAAACTGTATCACAACATTTATTGAATCTGCTGAATCAAGGAACAAGTCTTGGCGGGGCAAGACCAAAATCAACTGTAGAATGGAAAAGCGAACTTTGGATCGCTAAATTTTCTGCGCGAAATGATACACTAAGTATTCCTCGCATTGAATACGCATCAATGACACTTGCAAAACACTGCGGTATCCGAATACCAGAACTTCATCTTGAATCTATTGGAAAAAGTAAAATTTTACTGGTTCGACGTTTTGATCGCGAACGTTCTGCAGAAAGTTGGGAACGAAGTGGTTTTCTGAGTGCTTTATCCCTCATGCAATGGGATGAAGCGGATCGTTTAAGTTGGAGTTATGGAAAAATTGCAGACAAAATGCGCCGATTTGTACCTATGAAGGATTTACATGAATTATTTCGACGTATGGCGTATAATATTCTTGTGCGTAATACAGATGATCATCCCCGAAATCATGGTTTTATTTTTGACAGCAAGATGATTCAATTAGCACCAGCATATGATATCGTACCAACTCTGGCAAAACCAGGCGTTGGTACACAATTCTATATGGCAATGTCTGTTGGAGAACATGGAAGAGTAGGAACATTAGCAAATGCAACCACCTGGGCCTTTCGATTTGGATTAGAACTGGAACAAGCCATGTTAATTATCAAAGAACTTGTTGATACTGTAAGCCAATGGAAAGATATTTTTACTTCAGCAGGTTGCACAAATTCTGAAATAAAAGCATTGGAACCATCATTTGCTGCACTTCATGAATGGGAAATATGTTGAAGTACTCAGTAACATAAGTAAGCGGTCATAAGTTTTCGGGTAGAAAAAAGTTCGTCCAACTGAAGATGTTCGACCGCCTGGGGTTGAAACCCCAGGCTATTATCTGTCGTCCCTAAGGGACTTAAAGTGTTATATTTAAAAGATCTGTTATAATCGAACGAAATGTGCCTCTTATAACAAGACACTATAAGTCCCGATAGGGACGACAGATAATAGCCTGGGGTTTCAACCCCAGGCGGTCGTGCTGGAACCGAAATTATTCAATACCAGTCGGTCGAACATAGCCCGGAAGGTTATACTTTTATCTACCCGAAAACTTATGATCGATTACTTATCAGGCTCATCCAACAGATTGGGGAAGCATAGTTTCGTCCTCAGTCAAAGATTTCGATGCACAATTAGAGCAGTTTCAGGACAATCCAACAAACGACGATATCGTTGTAAAGATTTTTTATTGCTTTTTTTTCAATGCTATAAAGCTCTTTTTAACCCCAAAAAGAGCTTTTTAGGGTGTTTTAGAGTAGCAGAAATTAAGATATTATGTTTTATATTAAAGGGTTGGCTTGGTCCGACCATTCACACAATTAAATTGACTTTGTAAGATAGGTTTGATAAATAATAACGTTAAATGTCGTATAGACTGACATTGTTATTCATTTGCTTTATGTTACACATTTTGATTGGAATTAATCTTCATTTTTCAGGACGCA
>Ga0272440_1001885_pt1 | contig 16745 bp, 15 predicted proteins | sample SSMMMBAug17_FD_192440 | JGI IMG/M metagenome (GOLD analysis project Ga0272440, IMG submission 192440) | Marine sediment archaeal communities from Little Sippewissett salt marsh, Falmouth, MA, United States - SSM-MMB-Aug17 | ecosystem: Environmental > Aquatic > Marine > Wetlands > Sediment ... | reverse complement strand
AAATTCTTCAGAGTGAATTCCGCGACCACCAGTCATAGAACGAAGGGTTATTGAATAGTGATATAGTTCGGCCTGAGGCACTTCCGCTTTAATAATCTGAAGATTTCCCACCGAATCCATTCCTAAGATCTTACCTCTTCGACTGGAGATATCGCCCATGACATCACCCATACACTCCTCTGGCACCTTAACTTCTATTTTGCAAATCGGTTCTAACAAACATGGTTTACAAGCAGCAAAAGCCTCTCGAAAAGCATATTTCCCAGCCGTTTGAAAAGCAACATCCTTAGAATCAACCGGATGCTGTTTGCCATCATAAAAATCTATTTTAACATCCACTACCCGATAACCGGCTATAATCCCCTCTTCACAAGCCTTATTAACCCCTTTTTCGACTGAAGGGACGAAAACCCGATCAACATTTTGCCCCACTAAAGATTCAGTAAATTCAACCCCAGTATTACGCGGTTTCGGTTCAATCCTCATCCAAACTTCGGCAAACTGACCAGCTCCTCCACTCTGCTTTTTATGACGATATTTCCCTTCTCCTTTAGCGGTAATTGTTTCTCGATAAGGAATTTTAGGCTCAACTAAATCAATCTCAACATTGAAACGATTTTTAAGACGAGCTGAAATTACTTGTAAATGTAATTCTCCCTGACCAGAAATAACGGTCTGATGTAGTTCTGGATCAACTTTATAAATAAAAGTTGGGTCCTCATCATGAAGGGTGCTTAAACCAGCCGCCATTTTATCCTCTTCGCCTTTTGATTTTAACTTCAAAGCCCCATGAATATTAGGTTTTGGATATTCTACTTGAGGTAACTCTATTATTTTTTTAGAACTACACAAAGTGTTGCCCGTATGGGTATTACGAAGCTTAACCATGGTTCCAATTTCACCTGCCACTAAACTTTTAACACTCTCTCGATTGCTTCCATTAGAAACATAAATCTGCCCCACCCTTTCACTCGCTTTTTTAGTGCTATTATAAAGATCAAGCCCCGTACTAACCGAACCAGAATATAACCTAAAGAAAGACATTTCACCAATGTGAGCTTCATTCAAAGTTTTAAAAATATAAATAACTGGTTCTTGATCAGAAAGAGAAATTTCAACTTCAGATCCTTTATCATCTAAACCTTTAACTTTACTTTGACTTAAAGGTGAAGGAGCATATTTAGCTATAAAATTCATTAATTGAGACACGCCAACATTATTTTCAGCCGAAACTGAAAATAAAGGAATAATAGATTGTTTTTCAATGGCCAAAGCCAATCCCGCTAACATCTCTTTTTCAGAAAGATCACCCTCTTCAAAAAATTTCTCTAAAAGAGCGTCATCCGATTCTGCTACACATTCGACTACTTCTTGATAAATTTGATCTATTTTGCCTTTAAGTTCCTCTGGCACCGTTTCTTCGGAAAAATCTTTAGAACCATCCCCTTTATAGGCCATTGCTTTTTTAGTCAAAAGATCGACCACCTTATTAAAACCAGCCCCAGGATTAACCGGGAAAGTTAAGGGTAAAACCTTTTTACCAAATCTTTCTTTTAATTTTTCTAAAACCTGAGTAAAATCAATATTCTCTTTATCAAGATGATTGACCACTAAAAATCTAGGGAGATTATATTGATCCGCATATCCCCAAACCTGATCCGTACCAACCTCGACTCCACTGGCCGCATTAATAAGAACAAGGGCAAAATCAGATACTCTGAGCGCCCCTAAGCTCTCTCCTAAAAAATCCAAGTATCCGGGCGTATCAATAATATTGAACTTTTTTCCCTCCCATTCGGCATGAAGTAGAGAAGTAAAAATAGAGATTTGCCTTTCATGCTCTTGGACATGGTAATCCGAGACCGTGCTTCCAGCATCAATACTACCTAAACGACTAATAACCCCGCTACAGGCTAACATAGCCTCACTTAGCATAGTTTTTCCACTCGAACCATGACCTACTAGAGAAAAATTTCTGATATCAATCGCTTGATACTCTTTCATTAGAAAACTCCTTTCTTTTAATAATTAAAATTATTTTTGTAATTATCTAGGTGATTAAATTAAAGATAATTTAATCACCTAGATTTAAAAAGAAGTTCTAAAAGAAGTAAAGAAAAAAAATGAGAAAAATAAGCATGAAAATAGTTTTTTTAAAAGTTAAAAAAGATATCTTACGATAAGCAAAGCATCAGTTTTACCATTCCCATCAATATCAAGTAAAATATCACTTTGAATCTTTAATTCAAGCCAGTCTTTAAAAAAAGAAACTTTAGTATAAATACCAAGACAATCTTTAGAAGCATAACAAGAAGGACCCCAACTAGTAATTCCAACCAGAAAACAATTATGAGCTGAATAAGAAGAATCACAATAAGCAGAACTTAGCTATTAGGCTTGACACAGAGCTTTTTTAGCTATAATCTTATAAATTAAATTTATAACTAAATCAAGAGGCAGATTGCGGAATGGACTTACTGCTCCTTTGAAATTTATCCTCTTTGAGGAATTTTTAAATAAAAGAGACTAAATGCATTCAACCCAAAAATCACCCTTCCTAAAAAATATTGCTCGTTTTAATCTAGATGCTCGTCTGGGGAAAAATCTTTTCTCAGTGCCAGGCACTAGCAACAGAATGGGAGAAAGAATTGCCCCTAAACCAGGAGCCAGCCCCGCCACCATAGACTACCGCCAATATCGACCAGGAGACCCCATCAAAGACATTGACTGGAAACTATCCGCTCGAACCGAAAAAACTTTTATAAAAATAAGAGAAGGTTATCGTCAAACCGATTTTATGATTATGTTGGATAATTCTGCCTCCATGAAAACAACCTACAACAATTCAGATCCTTCAAAATTTACTACGGCTTTAACCCTAGCTTATCTAGTTGGGAAAATTGCTCTAAAAAGCAGAGATCGCTTATATCTTCTCTGGCACCAAGATAAACTGAAAATAGACTCAGAAAACGCTCTAACCGAAAATCTGATCCAAATAGAAAAGGTGGAACAAGCCAAAAACTCTTTTGATTTTTGGGAAAGTAAATTTGATCCTGGGGCTAATGTTTTTGTCATCAGTGATTTTTTAATTGAAAATAAAAAATTTTCTCATTTTTTAAAAAATCTTTCGCAAAGTAATCAAAATCTATTTTTTTTCTCTATTCAAGATGAAATCGAAAAAAATTTCACTTTTAAAGGTCGTTACCATTTTCTTGATCCAGAGTCTAAAAATTTTAAATTAAACGAAATTGATGATATTAAAAAAAACTACCAGAATCTTTATGAAAATCACTATCTAAGCATAGCTAAAAAATCTAAAAATTTTGGAGCCAAATTTGGAACAATCCTTAACAACCGTGATCCTTTTCTAGATTTTATGAAGGTAGTAGTAGTATGAATTTTCTCTATTTAATGTTAGCCTTAAGTGCTCTACCCCTTGTTTTTTTAACTCTTTACACCCAAACAGCTAAAGGTCAAAAAGTAAAACTAGGCTCTTTTTTTATTATAAAAGACTTTAGTAGCAAAATGTTTAAAGTTAGAAATTTTAAAGATTTCATCTCAATGCTTCTTAGAATAGCTTTTGTCGCCCTGATGGCCCTTTTGATTTTTGATTACCAAAAAATAAAAGAGCCTAAAAGAAAGCTAATCGCCCATAAAGCTAGCCAAAAAAAAGATGAACCGCCTAAAGAAAAAAAATACCTGAAACGTAATTTTCCAACTAGAGAATTAGACTCTTTTGATGAAGATATCTACTTTTTAGAATCATTCCTAAACAATTATCCTCCCATCAATCAAGAGACTACCCTTATTTATGCTCCTGATGATAACCGGCTTAGTGCTCTTAAAACTAACCTGATTATTTTCCCGTCTCAGCACCAAGCTAGACATATTTTTGGGCAATGGGCTGATATTCTTTCTCTTTCCAGCCTGCAAAAGAAAAAAACTAAAATTAAAGGGACTGATCTTTTTGTTCAGCAATATTTTCGTTTAATAATCTCTGACTCTGAAAAAGTGACCAGGCACCTTTCCCTTGAGGATGGCACTGTTATTGCCGCTTCGTTTAAACATCAAGGCCAAAAAGTTTTAATCTTTGGAGTTGGATTAGCTAGTTTTTGGGGAGACTTAGGAATCTCTGGTTATTTTATAAATATTATTGATAATTTTTTCATTCCCAAGCAAGAAGAATTTTTATCGTGGTCTGACTCTCTACTTAATCAGGAACAGAGTCTGGAACAAGTAAAAAGCCAACTTCCCTTTGACCTTTTAATAAAAATCGGTCTGCTGATATTTTTATTAGAATTTATTTTTTTTGCTTTAAAAAAATATCGTTTTAAAACCAGTTTATCTGCCCAGACAAACATTTTTCCCTTAATTTTAATAGTCACTATTTTTCTTTTTACAAGCCTAAGTGCCAAAGCTCAAGATTTTACCTTTATTGAACTTCGAAAAAAGGATAATCATAAAAATAAAGCTATCTTTGCTTTAATTAAAAAAGAGATCAGCCGAAGAACCTCAATCCGAATCTCCCCTGATTTTCATCAGGTCTTTTTAAGCCAAAATTTAGCTAGAAATATTTTACCAGAAATCCCTTTTTTATGGATTTTCCCTGAAGATTCCTCTTTCAACCTCTCCGAGACAGAAATTAAAACTCTAGAAAAATTCATTCAAAGAGGGGGAATTATCTTTATTGATCTACCCTCGCTAAAAGACAAAATGTTGTTAGGAAAAATTTTGGGAGATCACAAGGAATTAACTTCTTTAAATTATTTGCCCAGAGATCATGCTCTTTATCGTTCTTTTTATTTAGTCTCTTACGAAAACCTGCTAGGACTGGACGTCTCTAAATCTACTCAAAGAACAGCTATAATTGTCTCCACCAACAACCTGCGAAGAAGATTACTCCAAGGAGATGAAATGGCGATCAGAACCGCTATTAATGTTTTACTATATATGTTAAGTGGCAACTACAAAAGTGATCAGATTCACACTCGCCAGATCCTAAAAAAATTAAAACAGAGAGAGCTTTTTAAGTGATTTTTTTTATTATTGCCTTTCTAATCCTCTTAGTAACTTTATATCTTCTTTGTTTACCATGGGAAAACAACTGGAGCAGATCTCTTTTTGCCCTCTTTATTTTAATTATTATCTCTCTGCTAACCCTTTTTGGTTTAGATTTTAAAATAAACATAAAGCAACCTAAATCTCTAAGAAGAAAAATAGTGGTCGCCCTTGATATTTCGGCCAGCACTTCTTTAGATTTTACCAAGACCAAAAAAATACTCAATCAGAGTTGGCCAGATTATGACTTAGAGATAATCCCCTTCTCTGATAAGATACAGGGAGAACCAGGGGCTAAAGCCACTAGTTTAGTTGATTCTCTACAAGAGATTCTAAATTATCTCCAAGAAGAAAGCAATCCTGAAGAAATAGCTTCTATCGTTGTTATTAGTGATGGAAATGAAACCGAAAACATTTTGGATCTAAAAAAAGAGCCTGATCCTAAAAAAGATTATCCTCATAATGTTATCTACCTTATTTCTCAAAAACAAAAAGTCGATTTTGATAAAGCCGTTTCCTTTAACAAAGTCCCCCGTTTTATCCCCAAGTATAAAAAACAGACCATTACTTTTTCTGTTAGTGTTTTAGGAACAGCTTTAGATGGAGTGCCGGTAGAACTAAGACTTGACGGTCAAACTATCGGGAGTGTTTATGTCTCTTTAAAAGACGGCTATGGGGAAGGCAAATTTGATTTAGTAGTTAAAAAAAAGGGAGTTTCTTTATTAGAAGCTTTTGTAGCTGTAGATTCACGTGAAAAAATTATCACCAATAACCGTGATTATAGTGCTATTGAAGGAGTCATTAAGGGCTTTCGAGTTTTACATCTTAGTGGTCATCCTTCGATTGATACCGCCCTAGTCAGAAGAGGCCTCCAAAATATTCCCGGGGTAGATGTTATTTCTTTTTTTATTTTAAGAGAACAAAAGCATATTTTCGCTGGATCCAACAATGATTTAAGTTTAATCCCTTTCCCTACAGATCAACTTTTTAGAAGTGAACTTGATAATTTTGATTTAATTATTATTAATGATTTTAGTTTAAAAAAATTTTTACATCCTCTTTACATTAATAATATTGCCAAATTTGTTCAATCAGGGGGAGGCCTTATTTTTTTAGGAGGTCCTGATTCTTTCCGCTACCAGGATCTTTTAAATAATAATTTTGGAAGGATTATTCCGGTTTATCCTTCACGAGAAAAAAATTGGGTTAATCAAGAATATCAAATTGTCTATAATGAAATTACCTCTCTGGTCTCTTTGCAAGACCTTAAATCTAGAGAGTTAAATCCTCAGGAACTCACCTTTAAAGGTCTCAATAAAGTTAAAATAAAAGAATGGGGAAATGTCTTCCTGAAAACTTCTAAAGACGAACCTTTAGTGGTTGGAGGGCTTGTTGAGAAAGGAAGAGTTTTAGCTATTTTATCTAATTCTTTTTGGCGATTCTCCTATAATTCTGGTTTAAAAAATGAAATAGCTTTAAAAGCTCTTTCCAGGTATGTTTTAGGGATCCCTACTTATCCGGTCCAAATCCAAAATCAGCATCTTTCTTTCAACCAGGAAATCTTGACCAAAAAACTAGAAAATGTTATAGCAAAAGTAAAATTCATAAAAACGGATGGAACTCAGCAAAAAGAAGAATTTCTAAAACCGCGAAACACCTATAAAATTAAAAAACAGGATAGTCGTTTTTTAGAAATCTCTCTAGAAAATAAAGGGATCATAGTTGATAACTATCAACTTATTAGTTATAATGAAAAAAATTGGGATGAAAACACCTATGTTCCTTTAGGGAAAAACTATCTAAAAAGTTTAGCTACTAAAGGAAAGGGTGTTTTCATAGAAACAGACCCAAAAAATTTATCCCTGGTCACTAAAAAGATTAATTTAAAAAAGACCATAGCCTTAACCGAACAAGGGTTAAAAAAGAACCTTTTATACAAACATAAAGCTATTCTACTCCTTCTCCTTTATTCTGCTTTAGCCTCTTTCTATTTAAAGAGTAGATACATTAGTAGAGGCTAAACTTTTTTGAAATTAATAGATTTTCATACCCACACTAATGCTTCAGATGGCCTTTTAGCCCCCCAAGAATTAGTACAAAAGGCTCTAAAAAAAAATCTGATAGCTCTAGCCATTACTGACCATGACACTATAGCGGGTTTAGCTGAAGTTAAAGATTATGCTTCTGATAAAATTGATCTTATTGCCGGAATAGAATTCAGCGTAGAATACGAAACTGGCTCTTTTCATCTTTTAGGACTAAAGATAGATCCGAACAATCAAAATCTTCTTAAAATAAGTCAGAATTTACAAACAGATCGAGAACAAAGGTTTTATCAAATAATTGAACAGTTAAAAGAGGTCGGGATAAAAATCCCCCCGGCTGAATTTAAACTCCCGAAGTCAAATGAATCTCTAGGTAGACCTCATTTGGCCAGAATAATGGTTAAATATGGATATGGCGAGACCCTAAACGATATTTTTAAAAAATACTTAACCAAAGGAAAACCGGGCTATGTAAAAAAGAAAAAGCTTTCTTTGAAAAAAGCTGTTTCTAGCATAAAGCAAGCAGGAGGCATCCCTATTATCGCTCACCCCAGTTCTTTAAACTTTAAAAACTTTATAGAATTCAAAAGCCTCCTTAAAAGATTTATTCAAGCTGGGGTAGAAGGTTTAGAAGTTTTTTCCAGCATGCACACTCCAGAACAAGTTGAGATCTTTTACAAAATAGCTCAAAAATATGATCTTTATATTTCGGGTGGTAGCGATTTTCATGGGGATCGCAACGAAAAATTAGGCTACTATAATCATCAGCCAATTCCGTTAGAATTATATGATTTTCTAAAAGAATAGCCCTCCCCTTTTTCTTCCACTCATAGACATATCACCCCCTTTTTTATTTGACAATCATAAAAAAAATATCTAAATCTAATTTAGCTAATAAAATTTTAAATTGGAGCCCCTCTTGACTGAAGAAGTTAAAAAAAAATCTCCTAAAAAGTCTACGACAAAATCTACTACTAAAAAAAAAGAACAGTCTCCTAAAAAAGCAACGACTTCTAAAAGCAAGGTTAAAAATAAAAAAGCTAAAGCTAAAAATGAAATAGTGGCTAATCCCCCTAAAAAGAAAAAACCTGCCAAAAAAACAAGCCCGGCTTCTAAAAAAACAGCTCCTAAAACTAAAACTGAAAATAAGCTTAAAAAAGAGCCTCTCCCTAAAAAATCACCTCAGGCCCCTCCTCCCGTGGTCCCTTCTTCCGAAGAAAGAGGGGATAAACCGATGAGCGTGGTCGGTCATTTAGATGAATTTCGTTCTAGAATTTTAATCTCCCTAGCTTCGGTTATTATTTTAACTATTGTTGGATTCTCTTTTTCTGATTATCTTTTAAATTTTCTTAATGAACCTTTTCTAGAAACAGGCCAAAAATTAAATATTTTTAATTTAACAGGGGGGTTTGTTCTTCGTCTTAAAGCCTCAGTTGTGGCCGCTCTCCTCCTTTCTTTCCCTATCATAATTTTTCAAATTTGGCGGTTTATTCGACCAGCTATCTCGAAAAAAGATCGTAATTTTTCTCGGCTATCTTTATTGGCTTCCATTTTACTTTTTTATGGTGGAATGGCTTTTGTTTTCTACGGACTTCTCCCTTTTGCAATTAAAATGCTTTTAAGTTTTATTGGGCAAGAGATGTTAAGTACTATTGGGGCTAACGATTATATGAGTTTTATTTTTCTTTTTAGCCTAGCCATGGGTTTTCTTTTTGAACTCCCTATTGTCGTAATGATCTTAACTAAAATCGGTTTACTCTCCTCTCATTTTTTAATTCAGAAAAGAAAATATGCCGTAGTTATTATCTGGGTTATAGCGGCTTTAATTACTCCAGCTGATATTTTATCCCAAATTTTAGTAGCGGTCCCGTTAATGTTTTTATATGAAATTTCAATTTTTATTTCTAAATTTATCTCTATTAGAAAAAGGAAACAAAATGAAAGTTAAATTTATTGATCAATTAGACCTACAAGACAAAAATATTATTATCAGAGTCGATTACAATGTCCCTTATGATAAGAATCTTCAAATTACAGATGATACTAGAATAAAAGCGACATTTCCAACTATTAAGTATTGCCAAAATAAAGGTAATAAAATTATTTTAATCTCTCATTTAGGTCGGCCTAAAGGAAAACCAGACCCCTCCCTAACTCTTAAACCGGTAGCAGAAAGATTATCTGAACTTCTAAATAAGAAAATTAAATTTATCCCCAATAGTTTGAAAACAGATTTAGAACAGATTAAAAGTATTATAGCTAAAGAAGAAATCGTTCTTTTAGAAAATATTCGGTTCTACCCAGAAGAAGAAAAAAATGATTCTGCTTTTGCTCAAGAATTAGCTTCTTTAGCTGAAGTTTATATCAATGATGCTTTTGCGACAGCTCATCGTGGTCACGCCTCTAATGAGGCTATCACTAACTATATTTCAATTAAAGCCGCTGGCTTTTTATTAAAGAATGAAATTGAGTATTTTAGTAAAGCTCTCCAAAATCCACAAAGACCATTAGGGGCTATAATTGGCGGAGCTAAAGTCTCTTCTAAGCTTAAAATTTTAGAAAACATAGTAACGAAAGTTGATTTTTTGATTATTGGAGGAGGGATGGCTTTTACTTTTTTAAAAGCTCAAGGATCTCAAATTGGAAATTCGATTTTAGAGGAAGATTTAATTTCAACTGCTAAAGAAATTTTAAGTAAAGCTTCTAAAAATAATACCGAAATTTTACTCCCTTTAGATATTCTAGTTGCTGAGAAATTTGACAATGAATCTCCCACTAAGGTGGTTAAAGCTAACCAGATACCAGCTAATCAAATCGGGCTAGATATTGGCCCAGAAACCATTAACCTTTTTAGTGATAAAATTAAAAAAGCCCAAACCATTATCTGGAACGGACCAATGGGGGCTTTTGAAATGTCAAATTTTGCGACCGGAACTAAAAGTATTGCTAAAATCCTAGCTGATTCAAAAGTTCTTAGTATTGTAGGGGGTGGGGATAGTGTAACCGCTTTAAAACAGACTAATCTAGCTGATAAAATGTCTTATATCTCTACCGGAGGAGGCGCTTTTTTAGAATTACTAGAAGGAAAAACTTTACCAGGAATTGTTGCTTTAGAAAAATAGTTAGTTATTGATTTCCCAAAGTCCGACTTTAAGATATGGTTCTCTAAGGTATCGAAAATCTGAGGATTCATTTTTGAAAAAAACTAACTGCCAATTATAAGGGTGATAGTTTTTATAATCTTGCTCAGAGACAGTCTTCGAGTTAATAGAACTTAAAACAAAGCCTGGTTTGACTATTTTTTCTAATAATAAAAGAGAGCGGGCATAATCCTTTTTTACTGAAAAAGTTTTTTTTCTGTTACGAGCAAAAGTGGGGGGATCAATAATAGCTAAAGAAAATTTTTCCTCTTTTTTTTGAAATCTTTTTAACCAATCCAGAGCATCTCCATAAATAAAATCACGGTCATCCACGCTAAGACTATTAATTTTATAATTTTTTTTAGCTCGATTTAAAACCGATTTAGATAAATCAACATTAAGTACTTGTCGAACCGAATTTTTTAAAGCCTGAACAGAAAAAACTCCCGTATAGCAAAAAAGGTTTAAAAGGGATTTAATCGGATAACTATGATAAAATTTAGCCAATTCATTTCTAATCTCTCTCATATCCAAAAACAAACCGGTATTTTGTCCTTCTATTAAGTCCACTTCAATTTTAAGACCATTTTGCTTAACATTATAACCCTGGGGAGGGGTTTCCCCTAAAATAAGTTTACTTTTTCTTAAAGTTTGAAAATCTAAATTGCCTTTTAAAGGTGATCTATTTTTTAAAAGAACGCCTTTAATCTTAAAAGAAAAAAATGAACTTAAATTTACAATTATTTCAAGAAAGAGATTAAGATCTTCTAATAAATTTGGTCGAAAATACTGAACTAAAAGATACTGACCGTATAAATCAATGGTTAAACCATCAATTCCATCAGCTTCGGAATTAAATAAACGAAAGCAATCGGTCTGTTTATCCTCAAACAAGACTTCTCTTTTGGAGAAAGATTTCTTTAAAGTTTTTCCCAAAAAAGAAGTTAGCTTCATAAAAGTCTCGTTATTAGTAGCTTTTACAAAGAACTAAAAAAAACTAATTATATTAGCCTTCAAATTTAGGATAGGATAATTCTATCTTATTATTATCCGGATCAATCAAAATAACCTTTTTTCCGTTTTTTATATTTTCTGGACCATAAACGATCTCTACTTCTGATTTATCCAATTCATCTAAAGCATCTTCAAAATCTTCTTCGTCAACGTAGAAAGAAACAACGCTTTTAGAGTCATTCTGATTTTTATAATCTTCAACCTCAGACAAACATATTCTGATGTCACCGATTTTTAAAATAGCCTGACCAGAATTGCTAATCTGATCTATAATCTCAAAATCAAATAAATTTTTATAAAATTTAATCGATTTTTCCAGATTAGATACGGTTAAACCGAAATAATTCATGCTTTCGATTACTATCATCTTTACCTCGTTTTAAATTAAATATTTTGGCTAGATTATTAGAAAGTAAAAAAAGACTAACCTTTTTGTAAAATAATCTACCTTTAAAGAATCTACAGCTTAGTCTTTAGATGATTTAGACAAAACAGAATCTTGTCAATCAATATATAGTTTAATCTCAAAATAAATTTTATAAGCCCACGACCAGAATTGAACTGGTGACCTTTTGCTTACCATGCAAATGCTCTACCGACTGAGCTACGTGGGCGAGTGAGTAATATAATAGGAATTAAAAAAATATTTTGTCAATAAGATAAAAAAATCTTCCTATTCTTCAATCGCAAAGGAAGAGATGTTCTCTTCTTGTAACATTTTTTTAAATTTCTCCTCTTCCTCTTTATTTAAAATACCTTTTACTCTAACTTTAAAAAGGTTCTCTTCACTAATAATAACAACTTTATTTTCTAGTAAATTTTCAATTTTAGTCTTCATTTTATCCGCATTTCCTCTTGAATAAAAAGCCCCTACTTGTAAAGAAATTATACCTTCCTCGACTGTCAAAGGCTTGTTTAAACCGGCTTCAACTCTATTTGTTTTAGATGACATAGATTGATAGGCAACTGGTCGGGCTGATTCATATTTATTTCGCCCCCTAAAGCTAGCCGAATTTGAATCTGACTCTTTACCAACCACGTAAACTCCCACAAAAGCACTACCCGAAGAGATCATGTCTAATTCTTTAGCCGCAGCATAAGATAAATCTAAAATCCTGTCTCCATAATAAGGCCCCCGATCATTAATTCTAACCTTAACTATTTTACCATTATCGAAATTTCTAACTTTAATTATAGTCCCAAAAGATAAAGTTTTATGAGCAGCCGTAAGCTGGTACATATTAAACTTTTCGCCTGAAGCTGTTTCACGACCATTAAATTCTCGTCCATACCAAGAAGCCACGCCAGTCTGAAAATATTTTTTCATTTTATAAGAATCACTAGTCTCTTCATTATTATTTCTATAATTATTTTTGGGAGTATTATTTTGGTAATTATAAGAAGAATCTAATCTATTATGATCACCTCTGGCACCAGCCGATGGCTTATTATAAGCATATTGATTCTCATTTTTTAAAACCTGACCATATTCGGCCTCTGCTCTAGCTTCAATTTTATCAGCTTCTCTAGCGACAGAATTGCCTTTATAACCAAAAGTGGTACTCTGTTTATTTGCAAAATTATAACTTTTAGTATTTTTTTTAGTTTGAGCTCTTCCTGAAGAACAACTAACCGTAAAAAAAAGAATTAAAACTAAAAAAAATAATTCCAGTCTTTCTTTTCTAAAATGTTTAAAATTTTTCATTTAATCTCCTCCCTGTCTGTTTACAAAAATATAATTTCTTATTAACAATATCGGAATAATATCTAAATCCCTTAAGAAAGTCTTATTTTTTAAGTAAATTTTGGTGCCAGAGGTGGATTTAATTTATGTTTTAGTTTCTTTTTCTGTTGCCAAAACGAAATTGAAGGGAAAAAAAACCAAAGAAATGAGATCAAATTGGTGCCAGAGGTGGAAAAGGTGAAAAAAATAAAAATTATTATCTAAACTGGCTTAACAACAACCTGCCGATATTCTCCTTCTCCCTCACTCTCGGTTTTAATCCTATTTTCATTCTGCAAGGTCAAATGAACTAATCTTCTCTCAAAAGGATTCATCGGATCAAGAGCCTGAGGCCGTCCAGAAGAGATAACTTTGGCAGCTACATCTAAAGATAAATTTTTTAAAGATTCTTCCCGTTTTTCTCTATAGGATTCTATATTTAGAACTATTTTTTTAGAATTATCATCAACTTTTCTATTAACTAAAAGGTTTACCAAAAACTGTAAAGACTCTAAAGTCTTTCCTTTCCCTCCAATAATTAAACCAGCATCAGAAGGACTAGTTAAATCAATATAAAGCCTAGAATCAGTCTCTTCTATCGCGGCCAGGCCAGCATCTAAATCCATCAAAGAAAAAAGATCCTTAAGAATATTCTCCGCCGCTTTACTAAGTTCATTCTGAGTCTGATTATCAGAAGAAGGTTCACTAGAATAAGAAGTATCTTTAAACCTAGCTTTAATCTTAGCTGGACGACTGGTTCCTAAGCCAAACATATTAAGCTTTCCTTCATCAATAACCTCAAAATCTAACTGCTCTTCTTCGCTAATTCCTATGGTTCGCATTGCTTTCTGCTTAGCTTCTTCAATGTTTTTTCCTTCAAATTCTTTAAATTCCATCTATATTACTCCTATCTTTTTTTTGCTAAACTTCTTTTTGGCTCTTTTTTTTGTTAATGTAAAGTTGGTGAGCCACCTGAAATAAATTCTGCAAAGTCCAGTAAAGGACTAAACCCGAAGGCATATTCCAAAAAATAAAAATAAAAATTAAAGGCATCAACATCATCATGATCTTTTGTTGCTGACCTTGACCTGTGTCAACCGTAGTCAATTTCTGTTGCAAAAAGGTCGAACCAGTCATAATTATTGGTAAAATATTTAGATTAAAACCAGAAATTGTCATAATCGTATCTGGCATAGAAAGATCTTTTATCCAAAGCATAAAAGGAGCCTGCCATAAATCGATTGAATTTATCAAAGCACTATATAGAGCAAAGAAAAAAGGCATTTGCAAAAGCATCGGAAAACATCCCCCCATAGGGTTAACCTTATGCTCTTTGTACATTTTCATGATTTCTCGTTGCATTACATCCGGTTTATCTTTATATTTTTTCTTTAACTCATTAATTTTAGGGCTTAAACTCTGCATTTTTTTCATAGAATTAGTCGACTTAATGGTTAAAGGCATAAAAATAATCTTAGTTAGTAGTGAAAAAACAACCAGGGACCAACCAAGATTACCAAAAATCTTATTTAAGGATAACAAACTCCACATCACTATCCACCGAATTGGCTCTATCCACTTGCTAACATCAGCCGCTTCTTTAATTCTTTTATCTACAGCTGTTAAAGTATCCTTATCTTTTAGACCTAAATAGATTTTAAAACTTTTCTGAAGATGCTCTTGTGGTTGCAGAGATTCTAAATTAAGATAAATTCCTGTTCTAAAACCTCGGCCAACCCGGTTATCATAGCCAATTTTTTGCCCTGTAAAATCCTCTGGCACCATTAAACACAAAAAATAACGGCTCATCACTCCAACCCAGGAAATAGGACCATCTTTAGTTCCAACCGGATTAGATTCTTTAGAAAAGAAACCGCCCCCTTTATGAATCTGATTAAAATCATCCCCTAAAGAATAAATACTACTTAAATGATTATAAGTATTCTTATAGTTCAACTTAGGACCTAAAATATCGGTTGGTGAGATGATAACACTCTTATCCTTAAACAAGAAAGCTTGTTTACTCTTATTTATAAAACGATAAGTGAGTTTAAAATCATACTTATTTTCATAAAAAAGATAAATTTTTTCAATCTGGATAAGTTGACTATCTAAATATAAATCAGTAAAAAATTTAAACTGATAATTATCTATTTTATCAAAGGTCCAAACCGTCTCATCCAAAACATTGCCAGCTAAAAATTCATATTCATTAAAATGAAGCGCAAAATCAAAAAGACCTTTGGCCTTAAAAGGATTTGTTTTAACATCTAAATTTAACTCCCTTTCTTTATAAAAAACAGATTTAATAACCGCTCCTTTATTACTTAAGGTAAATTTAAATTTATCAGTCTCTAAAGAAAAATCTTGAGCGATATTGTTAGATTTTGGTTCAGATATTTTTAAATTTGTCTTTTGAGAAGAGAAAGAATTAGATTTATTTTTACTGTTTGTTTCTTTATTTTTTTCGATCTCTGGCACTCTAGAGGAGGCTATTTTTTCTGAATCTGGTGGTGGAGCCACAAAAGAAAACCAGACAATCCAGACTGCGGCTGATAAAAGAATGGCTAATAATGTTTTTTTTTCCATATAACTATATAATAACTATCTAAATTCTTTAAAAAATCTTTTTTCTTATCTATTTTTCGATCTCTGGCACCAAAAATCAGACCAAAGGATCATATCCCCCAGCATTAAAAGGATGACATCTTAATACTCTTTTTAGACTAAGCCAGAATCCTTTAAAAAAACCATACTTAGAAAAAGCCTGTAAAGCATAACTAGAACAAGAAGGATAAAAACGACACGTACCTGGCAACAAAGGCGAAATAAAATTTTTGTAACTTTTAAGTAATAATTTAATCACCCAAGAGGGTAAGGCAGAGATTAATCCTAAAAAGATTTTTATAAAACTATTTAATAAGACCACTTTTTTTTAACAAAAATTTTAACTCAGACTCTATTTTTTGATAACTTACTCTTTTTGATTCATTTTTTGGATTGATAACTATATAAAAACCATCTTGAAGCTCTTTTAGAAAACCAGAACAGATGGCTCGAACCCTTCTCTTTGCTTTATTTCTCTCCCAGGCTTTACCATATTTTTTGTTGATAACTATCGCTATTTTAACCTTTGGAGAAACTCGAGAATCTATCTGTAAATCAGAAAACTTTTTATCTGGAAGGGTTATTATCCTAACGGACTGACCGTTTTTTCTCTCTCCAAATTTATAGATCGTCTGAAATATTTTTCGCCCTTTAATAGAATAAGCTCGTTGCACATTGCAAAACTATTTAGGTAGTCGTTTTTCATCAGAGACGGTCAATTTATGACGCCCTTTAAGCCTTCTTCTGGCTAAAACTTTTCGCCCTTCAGCTGTTTCCATTCTAGCTCGAAAACCATGAGTTCGGTTTCTTTTTAGTTTACTTGGTTGAAATGTCCTTTTCATTGAAAATTATTCCCTAAAAAAATATATATAATAGATTAATAGCCTTACTACCAAAAAATTTAAGTTAATTTAAATACATTTAGATAAAAACTATCTTTTGTCAATAAAATAAAAGAGGAGGATTATTATTTTAAAATCTTTAGCCGTAAAATCGTTTTTTCCTTGTCAGAAGTTAGATTTTTATTAAATTATCGTTTTTCATTAAGTTAGCCTTATCAATACATCTTGAGTAAGCATGATAAGTTAGGTTTGGTTCACAGATTCTATTGGATCTTCCCATTTTTTCTCCTGTTTAAATTATAATAACTAGTAATTT
>Ga0272440_1001884_pt1 | contig 16753 bp, 15 predicted proteins | sample SSMMMBAug17_FD_192440 | JGI IMG/M metagenome (GOLD analysis project Ga0272440, IMG submission 192440) | Marine sediment archaeal communities from Little Sippewissett salt marsh, Falmouth, MA, United States - SSM-MMB-Aug17 | ecosystem: Environmental > Aquatic > Marine > Wetlands > Sediment ... | reverse complement strand
TTTTCACTGTTGATTCAGATTAAAATCAATACTCCCAGAACTCTGTTCTTTGAATTCTGGAGATTTAAGTGAAAGAACATTTGTATCGATAAAAGAATCATTATAACCAAATTCTGATCTTGAAGGACAGTATTTTTCAACAGCTTCTTTTATTTGCTCTGTGATATTATTTGCTGATTCATAATCAATATCACTAAAAATTTCCATACTATCTATAAATGGAACAGAGAGATAGTGACAAATATCTTTTAAGAGATTCTCCATATCCAAGGTTAACTGTTCATATGTATATATTTTTATAGGTTCGATTTTTATACCCCAAAAATCTACTCCTCCCATCACATTATATATTTTTAGAAATGTTTCAGCATAAAACTGCCATATTTGTGCCTGTCTTTCGAATTTATTATTTGAAGAAAACTTTATTCCATTCCACCTTGGAGACAATTTATCATCGCTTATCATTGCTTCCGGCAAATTCTTATATTTTTCAGTATTCCAAGACGCAATTGTAAAAACAGGGTCTCTTATTATTGCTATAATTTTGTAGCCAAAGTCATTTAATATATTTTGCTTGATCCCTTGAATAAAGTTTAGGAATAAATATGCAAGATTTAGTCTAAAGCCTATAATTACGTCCTCATCAATCAATTTGTTTTTAGTTTTAATACGGCGATTTAATATTGCGCTCCGTAATTCAGAATATTTTTGAGGTAGTAAGTAAACATCGTTAAATTCATTGTCAATACAAATTGTATTATCAAGTCTATTAAGTAAGTTAGATAAAAGAGTTATTCCGCTTCCTGGTATTCCTGTCAAAATAACATTTCTATGTGCTTTATGATTTTCAATGTTTTTGTCTTTATAAATGTTTTTTATTCTTTCAACATATATTTGTTCATTTTTTTTAATCTCTTTAATATGTTTAATTGGTGCTATTTTTTCAAGTCTATTCAAATGTAATATTTCTTCATTGATTTGTTTTATTTCTTGGTCATTAGGATATCTTTTCAAATATTCTGTTATACAAGGAACTTTATAATTTTTATTTGTTTTGAACAGGTTATATATATTTATTATAGCTGTTTTATAATATGGATCTATTCTTAATGCTTCATTTAAATATGAACTGGCTTTTGTAATATCATTTTTATAAAAGGCAATTACGCCAATGTTATTATATATTTCCTTATGCTTATAGCCTTGATTAAGCATGGTAAGATAATAACGTTCAGCCTCTTCCGTTTTATTGGCTTTAAATAAAGATTCGCCCTTATCTAGTATAGTTATGATATCAGTATCGAACATTATATACTCCAATCATGTCCTAAAAAATTAGGATTCAATTTAATAAATTCAGTACTGATCTGATCTGTTGAGATGAGAATGTGATCCTGTTCATTCTTATTTCTCTTATGCAAATAAAGAATTCGTTTATGAATATCTTTTATTCGCAGATTAATATGCTTTTCCTCTTTATTAAAATAATTTCCATTTAATCTCTCAAGTATTTCTTTTGTTGCTGCTAAGATTTCTTCAGGTGTATTTTCTATTAGTTCCACGCCTGCTTTTTGATAATTCTCAGTTCTAGCATAGTGCAGTAAAGGCGAGCTAAGTATTTCTTCATAACTTAGGAATCTATTCAATTTATTTGAATAGTATTTTTTATACATTTTAATTATTCCTGAATGCCATCCCGCCACTGATAGAATTATTGTATTTGTAGATAAAATAGGAACATCAAATGCCATTGCTATACAAAATGGACCTGAAGGACAGCCCAGATAGAAAGTGCTTTGAGAAATAAAATATATATCAACAAAATCAGTATATTGGGAATGAAAAGGTGCATCTATAAACTGAGGTGGTGCATTGATTATTTTTTTCATACTTTTATCACCCAAGCGGATAACGTAGAAACCATTTTCTATCAGAAATTTTACTGTTGGCATAAAATTATTTATAGATGCATCTCTATAGCTATGATAATCTAAACATGGTAAATATCCACTCTCTCGTACATGCAGAGTTATTATTGGAGCCTTTTCAGGAATATTAAATGCACGTCTTATTTGACTACCTCTTTTTAGATCAACTTCCGTTAGCGAAAAATAAAATTCAGGCTTTTCTTGAAAGTACTTTTTATAAAAACTTTTTACAGGCAAGCCTTTTGTCAAAATGACTACTATATTATTTTTTTCTTTAACTAAAGCAGGTAGAGAATTTTCTATTTGACTACGTTCGACAGAATTAAAATCTGAAGTAAATATTACATTTACATCTCTCATTGCAATATTAAACGCACTTTTATTAACTCTTGGACATTTATATAACGGAGAAGTAATTACATTAATTTTATATTGTGTATTATTAAATAAATTTTTTATTCTCCACATCTCTCCTACAAGTTCGCCAATTCTATCAATAAGATCATGTACATAATATATATTTATTTGCATTAAACTTCTCTTTTTTTATTTCTCTTCATCATCACTCTTTCCATCACTGAAACTCATTTATAATATCAAGATAGATATAACTATCGGAGCTTATTTATAACTTTTTTAATCGCTTCAGCCGCCTCATAAATATCTTTAGCTCCAACGGGAGGATGAACAGGTAACTCAAAAATCCTATTCAAACAATATTCTTCTGCAACAGGAAGCGAGACATCTCTATAATTCAAATTTTTCATGTGAGCCCCACTATAAAGGGACCATCTCCATGGACAACCTCTTGCTGGCTCATTATCAGGGTTGAAATGTGGATGCCGGTGAAGAGGCTCCCACGTTTTAGAAAATGGGATCCCTTCAGCTCTAAGTTGTTCTATAAATGCATCAAGGGATAGTTTTAATATTTCATTATTATATTCAAAAAGAAGACGATAATAAACGCCTTTAGTGCCATTTATTGATTTTTTGGTCTTAACAACTGAAACATCATCTAACATTTCGTCCATTAACTGTGCATTTTCCTTCCGAATTTCATTTTCACTGTCAAGGTTTTCAAGTCTAACACGCCCTATTGCGGCTGCGAATTCTGTCATTCGATAGTTGTAACTAAGATCCTTATCGCCAAAAGATCTAAGTCTGTATATACGTTGATCAAGCTCATCATTATCTGTTAAAACCAGGCCGCCATCACCACAGCATATTGCTTTTCTTTGATGACAACTAAAAACAGAAATATCACCGAATGACCCAATTTTTTTATCATGATATTCAGCACCAAATGCGTGGGAAGCATCCTCTATCAAATACAAACCATTTTTTTTTGCTATATCAAACACGCCTTTTATATCAGCAGGATATCCAAACATGTGCACCAGGATAATCGCCTTTGTACGATCCGTAATTTTTTCTTCGATAGCATCTGCAGATAGGCCGTATGTTTTGTTTTCAATGTCTGCAAAAATTGGTACAGCATTTTGCATTAAAACACAGGAAGCTGATGATATCCATGAATAAGGAGTAACAATAACTTCATCGCCAACTCCTATTCCAAGTGCGGCTAAGGCTAAATGCAACCCTTGGGTTGCATTTCCAAGACCTTTTACATGCTTAACTCCAATATACGAAGCAAACTTCTTTTCAAATTTTCTAACTTCATCAGCAGCAAATAGCTGGTTTGATTCAATAACTCTTAAGACAGCCTGTTTTTCAGACTCTCCATAAATTGGCCAAGACGGCCATGGAGTTGAACGAACCGGCACATTATTTACACTATGCACGATCTTAACCTATTAATTCTGTTCATATCTTCTAAATATATTGTCAAAAAGGAAGTATAATTTATCTTTACTTTTTTTAACAATATATTTAATATCTTGTATTATAAATTATTTTAAATATTGTGTGGTTACAATTAAAATTTCCAACTATTAATTAAGCATTTTTTGGAGTAGAAACTCTTGTTCTGTCTTCAGATTCAATTAATCTTTCAATCCGATCAATTCTTTTTTTTAATATCTGATTATAGCTGCAAAGAGCATCCAATGAAATCGCATTATATTCGTAGTTATATCTGTTTAAGAAGCCATCAATAATTTTGTGAAAGAAATAGGCTTCGCCCTCGAATGGATCTTTTGCTGATCTCACATAGTCAAACCGACTATAAAATCTTGAAACAATGATTCTATCGTTTTGATTTAAATCCTCATAATCCATTTTCGATGTATTAACATGTGTACCTTCATTAATCGGAAGCCATTCTTCATCAATGAATTTCGTTATTGCATGTAAATTTTTTTCCGATGATAGCTTTTCTGTCTCAATATTTAATACATTTTGGATTAAATTTTTTTTGGAATTGATCAGATCATGGTTTTTTTCATAGTACCAGTTCAGTTTATCTTCCATAGACAAGTGATTCCATGCATCTTTTGAACATTCATTAAAATGAAAAGCTGCGATTCTGTTAATTTTAGGTTCCTTACTATCTGAATAATTTCCATGATTCCATGGAAATGTTTCAATATTACGCCTGAACGAATCCATCCATGTTCTTTTTTGTCGTTTGAGATGAATGAGTTTCAGCTTTTCACCATGAATATCCAAAATTATGTTTAAAACATGCGCATAACCATTCCCAATAATTGCATCTCCCAGTTTCCATTGCTTTATTCTTTTTAATATATTCAAATAATAATCACGGCTTCCATATTTTTTATATAGACAGAACTGATTGTATAAGTCCTGATGATCCTTCTGATGATGAGAAACTCCATCGTGCTTGTTCTTTAAGAAAATTTTATTAATTATCTGTTGCAAAGTCGTTGTTCCATCTCTTCCTGCACCAATTGCAAGTATCAAATGGTTCATTCCTAACCTCCCTTTAAAAAACACAAACAACCATCAAAAAGTTTTCTCGAATTATGAAATAATTCACTAATTATTTGGTTAATAATCTAAAAAATAAAAATTTGATTTATTAATTCTTTTATAAATGTTAATAGCTTGTTGATGTGGCATAGCTATGAAAACACTTGAATTTTTTGAAACTTCACTTGGATGATAGACAGGTAAATTCATAATTTTTTGTCCTATACGATGAGGGTCTTCATCTACAAAAAAACTAACTTTGCCCTTAAGTTCTGTATGCAACCATATTCCAGCAATAGAAGTTCCAAATATTCCAAAAGTACCTTTATTTATAAGTTTGTAACAATATTTAACGATAGATGAGAACCATTTTAAGCATTTATAAATTTCTTTTTTTGTAATAGTAATATCTACAGTATAATCTTTTGCTATGTTTTTTTCAATTTTTTTTTGGGCAATAATTGTTAGTTCTTTTTTTAAATATTTTGTTGAAATATTAATTAGTTTATACCCTGAGTTAACTATTATTTTTTCTATTATACTTGTTGAAAAATGGCTACAATGATCAGCAATTAATAAATCAAAAGGGTTTAATGTATATATAGGTATTTGACATATAAAGAAACCGTTGGGAGATAATATATTCAATATATTTATTAAATAACTTTGAGGATCAGTAATATGTTCTAAGACATGAATCAATGTAATCAAATCATAACTATTTGGAATTCTATTAATATTGCAAGTAAATAGTTTTTTAAAATTATTTATTTGATTAAGTTTACTAAAATTTCTATTATTTAATTCAGTACCGAATAAAGCCCAATCAGGAAATAATTGATTGAATGAAGTTAGTAAGCTACCATTTCCGCATCCAACATCAAGAACTTTTCCTTTCTTTGGCAGTAAAATTTCTGAGTTTATTTTTTTTAACAACTTTAAAGATCGAGGAGAAGGATTTCCCCTATTATTAAAAACAGCTTGTTCAGAACCATTCCCTTGATAATAAATTGAATAATTATTATAAATATCTTGTATTTTTGAATGCCAATTGTCATCTATTAATTTTTGAACAGCTCCGCAACCATGACAAATACAAAGTTCGCCATTATTTTTCCATGGTTTGCAATCAGAAGTAACTTGAATAAATTTTTTATAGTCTTCTATAACTTCAAGATTATTATTATTACATATATGACAATGATAGTGCATACAAACTCCAAGTGATTTTCATCAGGATATAAATATTGGTATCCCAAGAATATGGTGGTGAATCTCATTCAGTAATTTGAAAATGCAAATATTAAATACCGTATACAATTTCTTCTATAGGCTAATTTTAAACATGAAGATACAACGCTAATATAACTAAAAAATGATATTCGTTGATTTATGTGTGACCAACTCATCTAGTCATGAAAGTTTAATAACATCCTTTACTTTTTCAAAATTTGCTACCTAAGTATTCGAAATGATCAGATAGATAAGGAAGAACACTATCATTATCTCTATGTTTGAGCTTTATCAGAGGTCTTTCAGACTTTTTAAAATCATAGTATTTATGACGCCAATCCATAGTTTTTTTATCCAAATACTGCATTTGAATCGGATACAAATCATTAGTTGATTTTTTTCCTTTCTCTGCAATAACAATTACATGCATAAGTCCATTAATACTTTGTATACCTTTGATATAATTATAATCATCTTGCAGAGTAAAAAAGGGCTTCCAGCTAAATAAATCTGTATCAAAAATAAAACGATTACGTCCCTCCTCCCTTGCTATAGTTACATAAACTTTACAATCCTTGAAGTTATTGATGGCATAATAACTGAAAAACCACTGTGGAGAATACATCAGATAAGCTCCTACAACACCTGCTGCACATTCAATATGTAATATCCTTCCTCCTGTCTTCAGCATCCTGGATGTATTCTGAATAAATGAAACAGGATTAAAAAGATTATCCATACAACTTCCATTATATATAAAATCAAATTGTCCATACATATTTTCTGGAATAGGTGTATTCATATCATGAACTATTGTTGCACCTTCATATTTTGAACGATCAAGACAATGATACTTTGCCACAGAAAAACATGCTAATAGATCATGATCAAAAATTGTCTCATTTCCATGCCTGGTTGATGTATCAAACTTTTTCAAAGAGTATAAATTGTTCAAGCTGTCTATTGATAAGCCATATCTACCAAACAACTCAATAGCATGATTAAGATCAACATGAACAGTCTGTTTACCGACACATAAAAAATTTCCTGAAATTTTTTTATATTCGTTTTCATTAAGCAACATTTCTAATGTTTGTTTATTAATACCCATTATTTAATCCTCCTAATGTTATGAATCGCTTCTGAAACTGTGAAACTTGACAAATCTTTTCTGGTAAATTTAAAATCCGTCATTACAAGTTGCATTAATTTAGTCCAATTTGCGATCTAATTTATTTCTGGGTAAATATTAAGCAATTGTAAACATTTAAATGTTCTTTTGAAGAATAAGCTTTCCATACAACTATATAACTTGTGTATCCGTGAAGATAATTTTCTTCACCTGGCATTATGGTTATTTATTTTGACACTCTTCCTGTGCTGATCCATACGCAAAGGCCACCCATAGATTGGAGTTAAGACTTTTTTATAAAACTTAAATATTGAATTCCTCTACCCCAAAAATGTATAAAACGATCCAATGAGGGAACTTTGTTATGTTCTAAATAATATCTAAGTGCACAAATATAGTCATTTACTGATGCTGAGGCTTCGCTAGAAAAGGAATCTACTTCATCTATAATTTCTTCTAAAATTTGAAGAATAGAAGAAACTGTTTTGAAACTTCTATTAGATTGGAATTCTACCTGGTATTTAATAATTTTATTGCAAAGATTAATTAAATATTTATTTTTTTCAATAGGTCTTTGAGGAAATACATACCGATAGTCCAATAAATTATGTGCATTAAAATAATACATATCAATTGCTGATTCATTAAAACTTTTATATCTTCCATATAATCCTTTATACCATCGCCAATCTGTAAAAAAATTGGGGGAAGATCCATATATATCGAATTCTTGCTTCAATGTCTTAATTGCATCGGGTATAGGAAGAAGATTTCCATTTAAAGGGTTAAGAATACTATCCATAATCCAATCGTCTATAGGACGGCTCATATGAATTAAAGATTTTAATTGTATTTCAAAAAATGGTCGTAGTATGTCTAATTTTTTTGCCAATGAATCATTATTACCAATTTTATCCATAATTAAATAAGCAAAAATGCGTCTTAATGATTCGCTAAACCATGAAATGGAATCTACACATGTAATAATCAAAACGCCACCAGTTGTGACAAATTGTGAAATCTTTTTTAGGAATTCAAAAGGATCATTTTGTCTTGGTATAACACACTCGCAAATAACAAGATCATAACTATTTTCATCCTTATAATCTTCTATAAGAGAGTCTACAATTTTAAAATTCAATGTTGATGAAGTAGCGTATTGGGTTAAGAGTTCTTTGGTATGATATAGTCCCGTTGGATTAGCATCAACCAAAACGTAACGAGCAGGTCTTAGGCTATTTGTATATATGGCATTATGCCCACTACCAGGCCCGAATTCAATAATACTTTTACCACTTATAAATGAAGGTACAATCCCTAAATGTCGATAAAGAGAACTCCGTCTATCAAAGTGTATTGATATATCAGAAATATCTTGAGATACGGGCGAAATTTTATGTTTGTCATAAAAATCAATATAAGGTTTTTCCGTTGATTCCAATTCCATTATTAATCCCTACAAATTTATAATCCGTCATTAAAAGTTGTTTTATTAATCAAATTTGTAATTGAACATTTCTGGGTAAAGATTAAGCAAAAAGGATGTAGCATCGAAATTACTATGCCATATTTTTACTTTAGTGTACAAATTTTGTATGTTTTGCTCGAATTCTTTAACTGTATTATCATAAAAATATCATGTTCTTCAGACATAATACCTCACTGATTTTTCATAGGTTTTATTGAAGATTTGCTATAAACTTTTTATCAAATTATTTGGATCTTAGTGTAATAGATAAAACTTCTTTACATTTCAATAAGGCATCGTCCAGCTACCTCACCTTTATTCATCTTATCTATTGCCACATTAATATCGCTTAACGAGAACTTGTCTGTAATAAGCTCTTTTAACTTTAATCTACCTGACTGATAAAGACGAATATAACGAGGAATGTCCAATGATGGATCTGTTTCACCACCATGAGAACCTGATATTGTTTTACCAAAATGAAGGGGGAGAGAGTAAATAGAAATATTATCTGCCAATTTAGGAACCCCTACTAAAATGATTCTGCCATTTGATTGTGTTAGCATATAAGCGATATTGATTACTTGGGTATTGCCTGTATTGTCAATACAAACATCTGCACCCTGTGACCCTACTATATCTTGAATTGCAGCTTCAACATTAGATCGTTTTGAATTAATTACATGTGTAGCTCCAAACTTACGGGCCATCTCTAACTTATTGTCATATAAATCCACACCGATAATTGGATATGCTGTGGTCAAAGCAGCACCTTGAATAATATTCAATCCTACTCCTCCTGCCCCAAAAACTACAATAGATTCACCAATTCTTAATTTAGCGTTATTTGTAATAACTCCCAATCCAGTTGTTACAGCACATCCCAAAAGAGATGCAACTTGCAAGTCAAAACTATGATCCACTGGAGTAAGACGATTTTCTGAAACCACTGCATATTCATTAAATGTTGTTACAAATCCAGCATTTATTTTTTTACCATTCCATGTGTATTTAGGAGGATTTGCCTCAATACCAACCCCTTTTCTCCAGTGCATGATTACGTGGTCACCAGGTTTTACATACTTTACTTCTGGCCCGACCTCTAAAACCTCTCCAACCCCTTCATGCCCCAGAAGATGTGGGAGATATTTGTCTTCTCCTTTTACACCTTTTATTTCTCCAATCTGTGAGCCACATATACCACTATAGAAAATCTTTACAAATATCTGACCATAAACAAGTTTTTCAGGTAGTGTCACTTCGTCTATTATTAAATGTTGATTTTGTTCTGTTAAAATTGCAGCTTGCATTGTTTTTGGATTCATATGATTTTCCTGAATTTTGTGTAACTATACAAAAATTACTCAAAATAAATAAATGAATAATCCCCTTTATAACCTGCTAATTCAAAAAACCATTTCCATTCTTTTGGAGTAAAAAAGCATTCACCTGTAAGAACCCAACACATCAGGTTAACCTTTTCTTCCTCATTTCTGTAGGATTCCACAACCAAATACTTATGTTCCTTGCCAACCCGTTCGATTTCTTTCAAAGCTTTTTCAAGATCATAACAAAACAGATTATGTAATGTATTAAGTGAATAAACCAGATCAAAATCATTATCTTCAAATGGTAGCTCTGCAGCATCTGCCAATTTTATGAATGGCTTTACCTCTTCTTTTGCATTTTCAATTGCATATTCAGAAATATCGATTCCAGCAACTTCAAGCTCTGGAATGATTTGTTTAAACTCATACAGCAAAAAAGCCTTTCCACAACCCACATCCAAAAGCTTATCTCCAGGTTGTAGGCCATAATGTTTAATCATGTTTTCAGCAACAACCTTCCATCTTCCATCATATTTATAACCACCATAACCAAGTTTTCGATCGCCATCCCAGTAATCATAACCATATTGTTTTGCAATTTCAATAGCACTGGCTTTTGGATATTCGTTCATGCGAGCAAGGTAATCCCGCTTTGTGCTTTTATGCAAGGGAGATAAAAAATCAATATATGCCATTATTAAACCCCATAGATTAATTAATAACTTTTACTCTTTCTATTCTCCACAAAAGATCGAAAATAAGTTTTCGTCTTTTCTAATTGTCTAGCTTTAAGCTTCTCTTTATTTTCAATATTCAATGCAAAATTGCGCCTGTTATTTCCTATTTCTAAAAAATCGTTCAGCATAATACAACACCATTTGATTTTATACACAGGAAATAGAAGTCGAATCTTTTTCTGAAGTATTTTAGGATCAGAACTGTGATTAATAATTTCAGCTTCAATCAAAGAAAGATTATCAAATGATACAGGAACTTCAGGTTGGCAAAAAAAATCACAAATCATCTTAGCTGGATCATCCCATCCAGCATATTCAAAATCAATAAAACGAATTTGATCGTTCTTTTGTAAAAGAGCGTTATGAAAGCCAAAATCAGAAGGAGAAAGATCTTTTTCTTTATTAGATATTGGCTGGTCTGCTTTTAAGTTAAAATTCCTGACTTTTTTGTAAACACTCTCCTTTATTTCAACCCAGCTTTTAATCAATTTCTTTTCAATAAATCGTTTTGCAGCTTCATATGCTTCATTTATGGCTTTAATGTTCTTTAACTTTATTAATCTGCTGTCAACACAATTAAGGTGTTCATTTATGGAAAAGCAGGCTTCTGAAGCAACGGGCAAGTCATAAGCTTCTCGATGATCCTTTTTTTTATTTAAAGCAATGTAAAATTGAGCAGCCTGTTTTAAATGATTTTTATGTAATTCATGAGCACATAGTTTTTTTCCATCTATAAATTCATATAAACCCAAGCCATGAACAATATCTAATGCGATTGGTTTTGGAACAGTCTTAATACCTCGCTTCCAGGCAAAAGAAATAAATGAGTATTCTGTTTTCAACCTGTCACGTGGATCATGAACATGCCGAAAGTACGATTTTAGCAAGTAAGAATTTTCATCACCCTTTAGTTGAAATACACGGTTATTTTTCCCTCCGGCCAACTGGATCAAGGAAAAGTCTTCTTTCAAACCTGCCTTTATAATTAAATTTCTTGCCGGCAAAAAAAGATCATTTTCTGTTACCGAATAAATAAAAGGCTGTAACACAGATAGCTTTTATCCTTTTAATAAAATATCACTGAAATTTTTTTTTATATCTTTCCACGAATTCATACGGCAATAATCTAAACTATTAGTAGAATGCTGCTTGTTTGGATCAAATAAAATTCGATCTGTAGAAACTGAAAAATTTGTTTCATTAAGAAACTCTGGTAAATCATCTATAAAATGAGTACACCTTAATTCGGTAATTCTTTTTATTTTCTCAGATTTTGTCAACTCAAAAAAAACTCGATTTTCAGAAAGTCCAATTTTTTGAGAATCAAAAAAGCCTTGAAATTTTAGCCATTCATAAGCTGCTTCATGCAAGTCATACTGTGGTCCCATATATGGATAGCGTGTTTTATGGCTGATAATATATAAATTCAAACCCCTTTGTCTGCAATATATAAAAAAATCAGTAACCCCAGGAAAAGGCTTTGCATCTTTCAAACGGCTTCCATAAACATATCCTTGCATTTTTGTCCATTCATCCTCTTTTCCCACTTTTCGCAAATAATCTCTAACCTGCCCCTTGTTAACAGGCAAATTTTTTGGTATCAATTTATTTTCCAAAGCTACCTTATGAAAGATTGTATCATAACAGATTATTGTATTATCAAAGTCCACTCCAAGCTTTAGATGTTCCATATTAAGTTTTTAACTCCCTAATAATTCTTTTGCTTATATCTTCAGGTGTCAGACCAACAATTTTTCGAGCATTCTCTTGACTTCCAGACCTATGAATAAAAGTATCAGGGGTCCCGAACCGACATAATTTGCTCTTCATGACAGGTTGATCAGAAGACCATTCAGCAATACTTCCTCCTAAACCGCCTATTAAACTATGTTCTTCCAGTGTAATAACGATTTGAAAAGTTTGAAATAGTTTTGTCAGTAACTCAGTATCTAAAGGTTTAACTGTATGAAAACTTATACTTGCGTTGAAACGCCTTGTTTTTCCAGCAAAAAGGCTGTATCAACCGCGACTGGAAGTATATTTCCAGTGCTTAGAATACAGACCCGTTTGCCTTTAATGATGGTTATCCCTTTTCCAATTTCAAAAATTGGTTCTTTTTTGTGAATTACTGGCTCATTTTTTTTACCCAGACGAATATACACAGGACTTTTAATTTTAAAGGCTGCTCTCAAAGCAAGACGAACTTCAGCAGCATCGCCAGGACAAATAATGTTCATATTGGGAAGCGCGCGAAGAAGAGCAATATCTTCACATGCATGATGTGTTCCTCCCAGTCCTGCATAAGACAGTCCTGCTCCAACACCGACTATTATAACTGGGAGATTATGATAGCAAACATCTACTCTGATCTGTTCAAGACACCGGGTGGTGTTAAATGGAGTAATAGTATAAGTAAGTGGAAGAAGTCCACACATTGCCATTCCAGCAGCCATACCTGTCATATTAGCTTCTGCCACACCACAGTTAAAGAATCTGTCTGGATATTTTTTTTTAAATTCATTAAAAAGGCGGTTTCCAATATCTCCTGAAAGAAGGACAATACTATGATTTTCTTTAGCAAGGGTCGTTATTTCAGACGCAAAAGCATTTCTCATAATAAGCCCAATTCTTTTTTTGACATTAACACTTCTTCCTGAGTGGGAATTCTGTAATGCCAGTTATTATCATCTTCCATAAAGGAAATTCCTTTACCTTTTATTGTATGAGCAATGACGGCAACAGGCTTGTCAGATCCATCAGGGATATTTGTTAAAATATCTACTAAAGAGTTCATGTCATGCCCATCTATTTCATAAGCACTCCATCCAAAACTAGCCCATTTGTTTTTAAGGGGCTGTAAAGCCATAACCTCACAACTCCGTCCAGTGGCTTGCCATTTGTTATAATCTACAATCGCTACAACATTTTCAAGAGAATGAGCTGAAGCGAACAAAGCTGCCTCCCAGACTGAGCCTTCATTACATTCACCATCACTTAGTAATGCAAAAACTCGATATGATTGCCTCTGAATTCGTCCGCTTAAAGCCATACCAACTCCAATAGAGAGACCGTGACCCAATGAACCTGTTGCCGCTTCAATGCCATTTATACATTTTGGCCCCGGATGTTCTTCCAAACAACTCCCCGCAGTAGCATATGAATCAAGAAGCTCTTTTGAAAAAAAGCCTTTAAAAGCCAATGTAGCAAATATGGCAGATGCAGCATGCCCTTTACTCAGTATAAATCTATCTCGTTCAAGATCAATGGGCTTTTTCGGATCAATTGAAAGTGCAGACCAATAAGCAGCAACAAGTATATCCACGCATGAAAGAGATGATCCAAGATGCGCAGTCTTACTTTTATGGGACATTTCGATAATTTTTCCTCTAATTTGTTTTGCAATAGATTGTAATTCAGAATTTGTATACTTCATGTTTTTATCCATTCATTTTTTATTAGAATTATCGTTCAGGCTATTTTTCCTTTTTCTGCAAGAACAAATACATACATAAGTCCATCAATTGTTTTGGTTGCGCAAAATGTGTTTGTAGTCTTGTTGTCTATTATAAAAAGCCTTCCAAATGTGAAACTTCAATTTTTATGTATATATTTCAATGGCTCCTTCTGAATTTTTTCCCAATTATCCTTGACCCACATGATAACACCTGTCAGCCCACTCTCAAAAGAAACTTCTGGTTGCCATGCAAAATCATTTCTTGCCTTACTTGAATCAATCACATAAGCAGCATCCTGCCCAAGACGTTCTTCAACTGTTTTTGTAGCTTTTTCAAATGCAATGCCCATTTTATCACAAATAGTTTTAACCACATCTCTAACAGCAATGCCATTATCTGGCGAAAGATGGTATATTTCCCCATTTCTTCCATTTAACATAGCTGACAATTCACCCTTTGAAATATCTCGAATATGTATATAAGATTTCACCGCATGTCCGCCACCATGTAATTCTATGTTCTTGCCATTTTTAATATATATAACTGATCTTGGGATAATTTTAAATAACTGCTGGTGTGCGCCGTAAACATTAGTTGAGCGTATGATGACCAGTGGAAAATTATAATTCTTAACATAAGTAAATAGAGATAGATCGCCTGCAGCCTTGGAAGCTGCATAGGGGGTTGTGGGATTTAACGGTGCATCTTCAAGAACACTCCCTTTGCAAGTGCCATATACTTCTGGCGATGATATGTGAACATAACGCTTCAGAAATTTGCAGTCTTTAAGTGCATGAACCAATTCACTTAATGCAACGGCATTTGTCTGAAACCATTGGCCTGGATTTTCCCAGCTTGGAGCAACCTCACTTTGAGCAGCAAAGTTTACAATATATTCTGGTTGAAATGAATAAATCAATTCTATTATATCAGCCATATCTTTATTTAAATCCAGTTGATGAAATTTAAAGTCTGCATTTTTATGTTGCTTGTATGGAAGAAATAATTTGGATTTTTCTGGTGATCGACTAATACCAATAACTGAATTTCTTTTATTTTCTAAAAGTAGATCAATAAAATCACTGCCAGAAAACGAATTACTTCCGATAACAATTATTTTGTGTTTTTGGTTCATATTATTAAGCTCAATCTTTTGTATGAGTTTATCTCACAATCACAATCCTCTTAAAACGAACGATAAGTTATTTCAAATTAATCTTTTGCATCATTTTAATATTGAAATATTTTGGATCATCCATTGAATTTGGTACTTTCCCTGCACTAAATGCTTGTTTTAAGTCATTTACTGCCTGCTCAATAGTATGATTTGCTTCAAAACCCAATTCAGCTTTAATTTTCTGAGATGACACATGATAGGATCTATTGTCATCTGATGAAATGGTTTTAATTGAAATATTTCCACCAAGCGTATTTTTTACAATCTCTGAAATTTTTTTAACATTATAGTTTTGATAACCAACATTATATATTTTTTTATGGATTTTTTCATCAGGCTGTTCTAGAAGGAATAAATAAAGATCAACCATGTCGTTAATATGAAGATTGGGGCGTTTTTGTTCTCCTCCAAAAACTGTAATCTGTCCTTTATTTATTGCATGATTTGTTAAAATATTTACAGTTAAGTCCAGTCGAAGTCGGGGGGAATAACCGCATACTGTAGATGGTCTGATTATATTTACAATAAAGTCATCTGATGCTTTCTTAAGAAGAACTTCCTCGCATTTTGCTTTATATTTGGAATAATCAGTCAATGGTTCTAAAGATAGATCTTCTGTTACATCACTTTCTTCCTTTATTCCATAAACACTGGAGCTTGATGCGTAAATAAATCTTTTAACATTAATTTCTTTTGAAATATCAACAAGAGGAATAAAAGCATCGTAATTTATTGATTTTCCCAGTTCAGGGTTAAGCTCATAGCTGGGGTCATTAGAAATACAGGCAAGATGAATTACAGCGTCAACACCATATAAAGCCTTTTTAAGAAGTTTTTTGTCTCGTATATCTCCCTTAAATTCATGTAAATTTGGATTATCTTTAACGGAATCAAAAACATCTTCCCCATAAATATACAGGTCAATCACGGATACTTTGTACCCTTTATTCAATAGTTTTGGAATGAGGGCAGCTCCAACATAACCTGCTCCCCCTGTTACTGCAATATGTCGAAATTTTAACATTTTCATTCCTTTATATTACTTCATTAATGAAATAATATATTTTTCAACACTAGATTTATTTATTGGCTTTTTATTTCCAACATATTCTACTGCCAGTGCACCAACTATATTCCCAATAAATCCTATAATTTCTCTATGAGCATTCAAATAAGCTGCAAGAGATGTGACGGATAAAAAGGCATCTCCCGCTCCAACGCTGTCAACGATATTTTGGGCAAATGAGGGTACCTTTACAAAATGCCCACTGTTTTGACATACAACACACCCTTTCCTTCCACATGTTACTACCAACTGAGGACATTCTACTTGCTGTAAAAGTCGTTTCATGAGTATTTGAACATCACCATTTAAGTCTCTCATTTCAAGACGTAGTTCATGC
>Ga0272440_1001883_pt1 | contig 16756 bp, 9 predicted proteins | sample SSMMMBAug17_FD_192440 | JGI IMG/M metagenome (GOLD analysis project Ga0272440, IMG submission 192440) | Marine sediment archaeal communities from Little Sippewissett salt marsh, Falmouth, MA, United States - SSM-MMB-Aug17 | ecosystem: Environmental > Aquatic > Marine > Wetlands > Sediment ... | reverse complement strand
ATTATATCAATACCATATGATCATAAATTTAATTGAAACATCACCTTTCACCCAATTAGTGCAAATAAAGTATCATTATCATCAATAATTTCAGTATATATCAAAATATAGGCCACTGATCCAGGTTCTATATTTGGCATCCTTCATTTCCCAGTTAACACTTAAGGAATAAATTTGGAGCTTGAATATTTTCTGGGCTTATAGATTATGAGGTTTAAGCCTGATATTCAAGTTTGAAAATTCCAAAAAAGTGTTAACTACTTTTGGGGGCATATGAAGGATGCCCTATATTTGTTTTATTCATTCTGCTAACTCTTTCATGCTTAATTTTTAAGGCAAATATTTAAATGGTACCCAACAAAAACGTTCACCAGATGCTGTTAAAAACCACCATGTTTTACTCCTTGTGTTTACAGGTGTGAATTTTGAAGTTCCAGGTATAGGTTTAAGTTCGCCCATTTTGTCTTCCTGTATGAAGTGAAGCATTTCATACCTCTCACTTAATTTTTTTAGAAATGTCGCTTTAAAAGTCGGTGACATTAATTTATCTTGAAGTTCAGCAGGGGATGAGCGTAGTATTTTTGATACCTCACGGTAAGGTATAAAAAAAACTCTTTGAATATATTCTGATATACTTTCATTTTCTTTCATTGTATCTCCTGTTGATGCTTCACAGGCAGATTTAATCATTACTTCAACTGTTTTAGAACTGGTATCAACTTTATGTAATATTCTTGCTAACATTCCCACAAGCATATCAAATTTTGTTCGACTGATTAGAAAAAAAGAATCAAACTGTTCCTCGCCATTGATAGATTTCTTTGAAACCCATCCATCAACACATAAAGTACTAAATTTGGTCATATTGATATCTTCAAATGTTATCCCTTTTTTTTCCATTATAGCAAGCATATAATTGGTAACAATTACGCCATATTTAGATCTTACTTTTTCTATTGAAAGCCCTTTTTCACTAACATCATGAAATCCTTCTGAGGCATTTGATGAGACATTAAAAATATTATTTAAAAATTTAGCTGTAGATTTTTGTGTCAGATATATTTCATCAGATTCAGATGAAACAATTACTTTTAATTCACCCATTTCTTTGTTTGAATCTATTATCTGTTTCATTTGTTTTTGAAATCGTTGGCTGAAAATTTTTGTTTTTTCACGTAAATTAACGTTTAAAGCATAGAGTAGAATTCGTTCATATTTTACCTTAGAAATAATCTGTTGTATTGTTGTCTGTGCTTTCTTGCTGCTACTGTCATAGTTTCCATGATCACCAATAATAACAATAGCTCGGGTGCTGTCTTTGGTCCAATTTGTTTTTTCGATTGTTTTATAAATGCCATCAAAAACGGCTTCTGGAAAATCTCTATCTCTTTCGTTGCTAAATGTGTTGGCTGAATAGTCTGTTAGTTTTGACTCAAATTCTTTATCTCCAGGATTACATACGAGTTGAAAAGCATCGTTACCATCATCAAAGTCTCTGTAAATAGAGAATCCGATTTTAAATCGTTTTTTATCTCTGTTTTTCAGGTCGCTTATGAAATCATTTATTCCTTCTGCAACAGGCCTGAAATATTTATCCATGCTCAAAGTTGCATCCAGAATAAACATAAGATCTATATTTTTTATATCATATATCAGGCGATAAGCGGTTCCTCGTTTATTATCAACATAAGATGCTGAATATTTAGGAGATTCTTTAGCAAAGTATTTGTCTGTATTTTTATCAATGGAATCTCCCACCAAAGATATTTTTAAATAGTTTCCACTATGATCTGTTAAAGGAAAACGTGTTGTGTCTGCGTTAAGTTCATGTGCGACATTTGGATTTTCTATTGAAATGACATTTTCAGGAGTACATTCTAAACATCCCCTTTCTAAATACTTCTGTAAATCTTTTAATTCATAGAATGTTGGAGCTGGTGGCCTATTATGCAAATTTGATTTTTTATAGTAAACTGCCACCTGGCTATCCCATGCAATGCAGTAATCACGTCGAATCCAACCTTTTAAGCATGCTGTAGGCGCATCTTCGTCCCATAGATGAGATTCTCCTACTAAAATATATTGTCGATTGCTATCCATTTTAAAGGCATAACGTATTTTAAAAATATTTACACTTCCCAATTTACTGTAATTTTCTCCTGGCCCGTTGTAAAAAGGAATCTCTTGAATAAGACCACCATCGTTTAGGCGCCAGTTGTTTTTTACAACTATTTTCAGGTATGCAGGATTTTTTTCGTCTGAAGAAGTTTGACAGTATTTGTTTAATAATAGATCAGACATATTCATCCAACCCCATTGACCAGAGTCCCTTTTTACTAAATATAATGTTCCTTCCTCATGATATATTGTCACAACCTCAAGATATTCTGGTGATTCTGAAATTTTAATATTGCTCCCCGGTCTTGAAAAAAATCTTGCGTTTTCAATAACAACTACTGCCTTCCATGCAGCACCTGTCTCATTGCTTATCTTAGGTATATCAGGTTCCTTATTATCTGGAAAATATATTGGTTCCGCAAATGTGTTATTCAATAACATTATGAAAATTACCCAAATTGAGTTACAAATAAATAAATTAGATTTTATCATTAGTATGTATCCTTTTTAAAGTATTAATTTTATCATGAAATTTTTGCTATAATCCTAAGGAAGTATTCACAAAAATATTAATAACATTTATCACTTCGTCGTAAAAAGTATTAAAACTTCTATTAAATTCATCATGGCAATTAGTAGAACAGCTTTTAAAAAAATGAAATTTTTTGAATCTTATATTTGATAGTGAAATTAACTCAGACTCTTCAAAGTCTAAAACAATGATAAAAGAAAGAATTCTATTTTCATTCATAGTTCTGTTCAATTCAATAAGATTTTGTTGCTGTTCATAATCATTATAAACATATGCATTACTTAATATTAGAATTATAATACCTTTGGGAGTCGCGTTTGGAAAACTATACTTGTTAAAAAATTGTATGGGAATATTTAATAGAGAATATATATCTAAACTTACACTTTTAAAACCAATTGTTAAAATATTATTTGAAAAATCGATATGTTCTGGAGAATTTTCAAAAGTATTCCATCCATGTTTAGTATTTTTTTCTAAAATGATTACTGGTGGTTTTGGATTTGTTTCACTGGTAATTTTAATCATTGAAAAATTAGAAAAATAATGTTCTGTTAATCTGCCCAACAATTTTTTTTTAAAATCAACAAATAAGTACTTATCTTGCTTAAAGTATCCCTTATCCATTTCTTTGGAAGGATGAATTTTCACATAAAGTGCTGGCTTATTAAAATGTAGTAAAGGTTCACTCGTATATGTATTTTGGGTATTATCTAATGTATCAGTTTGTGTATATGTTTCAAATTCATTAGATGTTATTGTTAACTTAATTTCGCGTCCTGAGCATTCGATAGAGGGAGGGTCTACAGATGTAAAATCACTTCCTCTAATTAAAGTGTTATCAGTTTCACAACTGACCTGTACTTGCAAAGCAGAATCATAGTTAAAAACAGGTAAAACGATATCATTATTTTTGTACTTAGGCTGAATATCTAAATCGTAATTAATTACTATATTTTCTTCAGGTTCTGGCTCTATTCTGATAGATTCTGGTAGCATTCTAAATGATCTTTGTTGTAAAACTGGGCTGTAAGACAATTCTTCGGCTCTTGTTTGATATGAATGAGCGATTATAGTTATTTGATAAGATTCACCAGAACAGACAGGAAAGCATGCTTCATAAAAAATTTCACCTTCATTAGTTTCGTTTCTTTCCCCATTATAGATTTTGCCTTCTTTCTTGATACTTACAGTTGCATTCGATATAGGATGACTGCTGTGGATATAAAATTTTCTTGTTTTTGTGAGTGGTTTAGGCTCAATCGTAGTTTCATAACTGTTATCAAGTTGAACAACTTTTTCGCAAAATTTTTCATTTGTTGGCATTTTAATACGCCCTGTTTTGCCAATATTATTAACTATACCATTTTGTGTAGATTTAAAATTAACAGGATCGCCAGTAATAGGATGATAGATTAGATTTATGTCTTTATAATATCGATTTTTGAACTTTACATATACTTTTCGATGATGTGTTATAGTTTCAGGATAGTTATTAAGAAAAATCACATATGGTGATAGATCTGTCCCATCGCCAATATTTAACACATCATTTAATTCGCCTTCCTTCTCATAATCTTTTCTGGGCTGTTGTTTAATAGTTAAGCTGTATAATTGATGTTTTAAATGAGGAACATCTTTTAACAAGAGCTCTATCCAAAATTTTCTATTTGCTTCTTCATGATTAATATATTCTTTAAAAGCGTTTTGACTTCCAATCTTTAAATCTGCATCTTTAACAATTTCATTATTCTTGTCTTTTAAACAAAAATATATTTTTTTCGTTGCCCATGGGATTGTAATTTTTTTACAAGTACTAGGACTAATACTTTTTTTTAATTTTCCATATTTTCTTCCATCTCCTTTATATAAAAGATGAACGATTCCGTCCTTTACAAAATTTGTTATTTTCAATTCTCCTCTATCTGAAGTAATGCCAATTTGTTTATTAGATCTGCTTTCATAGAATATTAACCTTTTAAGAGGCTCTTCGTCTTCATTTTCTACTAATAAAAACATATCGCCTTCATTTTTACCCTTACATTCTCTATTATTTAAGTCTATAGACTCACCTATAGTATACTTAACACAATAATCTTTTCTTTTATTCGTTTTAGTTTTAACATCTAAAATAATCATATTTGAAAATTTATTTAAAACGTCATTTATATCTTTAATTTTATTACTGAGTGGCACTAAATAATGCCCCTGCCAATCTTTAAAAAGAGGACTTCCAATATCTGTAGAATCATTGACTTTTATGCTCATTGTCTGTGTGATTTTATCTGTATGATAAATTCTACTTTTATTTGGTTCCTTATAGTTAGGTTTAAAACTCATAGCTAATGCATATTGGTTATATTCATTTTTAAACCATATTGAATTAGTTGGATTAATTTTATTAGCTCCTGAAAAAAAATAATAAGTAAAATTAGCAAAACTATGATCATTTGGTTCATTATTTGAAATTTCAATCTTATCAAAAAAATTATGATTATCAAAGCCATATGCATAGATTTTAAAAAGAAATTGCTTTGTATTTGATTCTTTTAAATTGTTATTTTTATCTACTTTTAAATAGTTAAGCCCACTGACATTACTTATACATGGAACACATAGAAATACTCTAACACTATTATCTGAATCAGTAATTTTCAATGTTTCTAATTCTTTCATTTCACAAGAAATTTGATTTGGTAAATTATAAACATATGGAAGATTATACAAATTATTATTATATAAACTTGATAAAGAAGAATACTTATTTATGCCACATAAAATAGCAAAGCCTAATTTGTTTTCTTTTACTACCCATTTCGTTTTAGCATTTAATATTTTATTTTTTTGATATTTAAGAACTATTTTAAAATTGTTTTTAATTGAACCATCCCAAAAATTTTTTTCTAATGACATTTGGTATACATGTGCGGATAATTGATAAATATCAATATTTTTTAATTCATATATATAAATATTAAAAGAGAATTGTTCAGAAATTTTAATATTTTTTTTGGGAATAAGTTTTTTTTTATTAAGCTTAAAATATGTATTAGACCCTCTTTTTAAATACGGCTTAACTTCTAGTGTAATCAAATTGTCAATATCTTTATTATGGTTAACGATATCTAAATAGATTGGGTCGGCTCCTTCATTTTTAATTTTATCAAATTTATATCTATAGTCATCTGAAAAAGTTTGTAACTTATCAAATTTTTCATTCGCTAAAATTGGCGAACAAAAAAGGTAAAGATGCACTATACCAACCAGAAGTAATCTATAAAACATAACATTCACCCTTAATTGTCTTGTTTGACTTCCATATCATCCAAAGAATATTTTTTACCCGGGGCAAAATCAATCAAAAAGAGCTTTTCTTCAGAATTCCCTAAAACGAGTCTAAGAATCACTTTTTTTTGAAACAATTTATTATCATAAGGAATAATAATATATTCTTCATCACTCCTTCCTGGCTTATGGCTTATTGATTTTTTTAAAGATAATTTAGGATATTTTTCAAAAAAAATATCTCTTAAAAAGGCAATTTTGTTTTTATGTGTTATTAGAATTTCATCATATTTATTCAATATTTTTGAAGATCTTTTATGCGGTGTTTGTTCTTTTGGCATTTCTATTGACGTTTCCATCAGAAGTGCAAAAGCATATATGTTTTTGCTATTAGAAAAATCTTTAATCCATTTACTGCTTTTATATCTTAATTTTTGCTTTTTATGTCTGATGACATATTTTAATTCACTAAAATTTCCCCGCCATAAATGATTATTTTGTAATTTCATATTATAAATATGGGTTGTCACATCTTTTTGGTCAAGCCCATAAATATAGATGAAAAAACAAAATCTGTCTGACTCAGGTAGATATGATTTAAGAATAAGATCAAAAGATGTTTTATCTCTTTTAAAAAATATTTTTTTCTTCTCTTGACCTTTAAAAATATATGGAAAAACCTTTAGCGTTGTTATTGGAAAATTATTTTTATAATAAAAAACATTTTGAAATTCAGTTTTTAAATATATGGGATCAGACTTATGATATGCTTCATTTATTGGAAATGAGTACCTATAATTACATGAGTACTGTTCCAGATTTGTGTATAATGGATAATTTTTTTCTTCGCTTTTTGCAGAAATAGGAAGTAATAAGATTAAGTATATAATAATAAATTGTTTTTTCATTTGCTTTTTACTCCAATACTAAAGGCACAGAAAGATTTGCTATGACGGCTGAATTTTTCCTGCGCATAATCATAGGTAAATATTTTTCCTGTCATAAAGTCATCTTCCCGTGTCCACATTTCGTTACCACCTTTTAACAAATACAAATGTTTATCCATAATCAATTGATTGTTAGCCAAAAAATTTCTGAATTGCAGCATTTGATCTTTTGTTGGAAATCTAAAATGAGCAGGCAATCGTTTTTTTGATTCATCAAAAGAAAAGCACTCATTGATATCTAAAAACCAACTCAAATTATTATTTGAATCCTGGTAAACAAGAAGTTTTTCTTGATCTGATTTTTTTGTATACTCAACTTCCAGTGCTAAAAATAATGATAGACGCAAGGCTTGTTTTACAGGGTGTTGCAATACAGCCGGAAAAATAAGACAACGGGTTGGAAATCCTTCATTATAATAAGAAGATACTTTTGATGTAACTAAATTACCATTATCTACAACAGATAATTCATAAGCTTGAAATTGTTTTTTTCGCTGATTCAGTGTTCTTAAAACACCTTTTAATAATTTAACAGCTTCTATTTTGGGATCATCATAGGTTCCAATGTTTTTAGATTTAATCGTATATACAAGCATTTTTTTCTGTTTAATAAGATTAACAATATTTTCAACTTGTTTTTTCTTTAATTTAATAATCAATGCTCGTTTTGATTCTAAATATTTCACAATCCTTGTTTTAATTTCACTTGCTTTATTAATATCTTCAATATTCAGATTTTCTAGCTGACTGACAGGCTTAGATATTTTATTTCTTATATCTATAAAATTGATATCTTCTTTATTTTTATGTAAATCGTAATAAATTCTTTCTGTTAGAACATTTGTGACATCCCATAATTTTTTTAGAGTTTCATTTTTTTTATCTTCTATTATCTGCATTGATTTTTTGTAACGTTTGTCAAAGACTTCTATTTTATTAATGTTTAATTCATTTTCTTTCTCAACTTTTTTTACTAATAGTTTTGCTTCTTCAATCAGTCCCTCTGCTTTAGTATAATGATCAATCATTGATTGGCTGGAAAAAAATGCATCATCCATATGCACATACTCAGGTTCAAACTCAATTATAAGTGTATTTTCTTCTGTGCCAGAGTGATCTTCTTCTTCAATAAAATTATTATCATACCTTGGATAACATCGATATATCTGCATCAAGTATCTTTCATTTTCATACTGGATTGTTTTTGGATCTGCGCCATGTTCTTCTACTTGTATACTTTTTATATTATGAATGACACTTCTAACAATAGTACTGTTTTCAATTATTGTATTTGAAAAAATTAACGTTGCGGCTAACTCTTTATTTATATACGATGAAGCTTTCTTTGAAATATAATTGTCATATTTATAACCAGGTTTTGTTGTATCCCATTTAATTTTCCCTAAAATTAAGTATCGTGTAGGTATCCCGGATAGTTGTTGCAAAAAGACTTCTGTTAAAGAATGTAGCCTTTTCTTTTGATCAATTAACGTGTCAATGGCTGTAGATAACTGTCTTTCCTCATCAATAAAATTTTGAAGTAAAGATTCAATTTCACTAAATTTTTGAATTTTACTTATATATGTATCACCCCATATCTTTTCATTCTCACTTGAAATATCAGTAACAATGTCATTAACTTTTGTTAAAAAAGATGTTAAATATGGTTTTTTTAGTTCAGTTTCCAGTCCCATATTCTTTAAAGATAGTATCAAGTGGTCACTCAAAGCATCTAAATTCATAGGGGTATCAATAGTATCCCATAATTTAATATGCATTGCCTTTTCATAGCGCTTAATGCATTCATTAAGTTGTTCAGAATTTTGACCAGACAAGGTTGTACAGATGTCTTGTGGATTAAATGCATGGATCGTTGTATTCATAACAAATATAAAAACTATGAACAAAATCTGAATTCGTAAGTATTGTTCCATATTATGCCTCATTATTAATTATTGGATCGTAATATTGTTGCAACATTGAATCTTAAAACTTGTGTGATTCCAATTAAAACTGTTAAAAAAGCTAATATTAAAGTTGCTATTAACACACTTAATAAAAGATATTCTGGTAAAGTGAATATAGTTTGAATTGTTTCAATTGTATTAATGGCAAATTCATTTTTTACAAATGTTCTAACAAAATGCATCACAGCAAGATACGAGGGAAATACGATCAACATGCTGATCATCCATATAATAGCAACTTCCAACAAAAATATACAGTAAAGGGCTGTCTTGCTAATGCCTTTCGCTAACAAAACACCTATTTCCTTTTGTTTTCTCTTTATGGCCTGTGCATATGATATGCATAAAGAAGAGCCTGCAAGAAGCCATATGCCCAAAATAGCAATAGTGGAAAATTGAAATATAATATTTGTCATATTCTTTATCCAGACTAACGTTGCTTTGGTATTTCCAGATATGGTGTAATTCTTTTCTTCTAATGCATTGCAAACAGGTATGCCATCATTAATTTTATCATTCACATAGATATTAATCAGTTCAAACCCCGGGTCAGGATCATAACGACCTTGTTTTGCATATTCTTTTAAGTACCAGCCTTCTGTTACCATTACATCAGCAGATTCAGGCAACCAGTCTGTTATTCCTAAAATCGGAATCGTCTTGAGTTTTGCTTTATAGTGATCAATTTTTATATTTTTTTGTATATGTGTAAAATCCAATTCTTTTTTTAAAGCTCTAAGGGTTATAACCATTCCTGGTTTATCATTTTGAGGTATTCCATTTGTTAAAAATAATTGATCAATCGCCTGTTCTGATGGTTTTAATGAATTCAAGTTGTTATCCTGAGGTTTGAAAAGATATATTTTTGAAAAAATGGGATCATGAACATTCATTGCAATAACATTTAGACTTATACGACCATTCATTGTTAAATGTTTGCTTTTAGGGTTCATAAAACAATGTAATGTTCTTGTCCTCAGTCCATAAGCACCAAGCGTAGCCTGTCGCTCCTTTGTCAATTTATTTTTCTTGATTTGATCAGGTAAATATACTCTGTCATCGACCCATGACATTTTAGATAATAATACTCTATCCTTTTCAGTCAAAACAGAGTCACCTAAACGTTTGCCTGTTACTGTTATTCTATTTATCTTTGGATCAGACACAGAAAAAATAAAATAATTCTTAAAAGCAAAAGATATATTCAGTATCAGTAATGTAAGCAAGATGACTGTAATTAATGAAAAAATATTTAACTTTTGCGTATTTTTAACACCAAAAATTCGAGGCAAAATACCAGATTTCTTTTTTCCAACTTTTGGAAAAATATCAGAAAATGAAAATCTAAGTATAAAAATCCAGAAACGTAAAAACTGAATAAATATATTTCCTGATGATATAGGTTTTAATTCATAAGAAGAAGCTTTAGATTCGTGTTTTGAATCACCTTGACGTAGCATTTTCAGCAATTTATCTTCATTTTTAGGGTTCTCGTAAGGGCCATCATGTTTTCCATTTTTTAAAATAATGATGGAATCTGCCAGTTCAAGTGCCTGATGAATATTGTGAGTTACCCATATAACCGTTCTACCATCACCTCCCACTGTCCACTGCTTAAAATATGTCATCACCTCTAAACCAATATCATAGTCCAAATTGCTTGTTGGCTCATCAGCTAAGATAATCTTTGGTTGATGTGCAATGGCTCTACCAATCGCAATTCTCTGAGCTTCACCACCAGACACGTCTGAGTGAGGTTTTTTTACAAGTTCATTATTCAATCCAACATTTTTTATGATAGACTCAATATTGTTGGAGTCCTTTTTTAGCCTATTGATATAAATTGGTATCTTTATATTCTGTATTCCAGTAAAATTATCAAGAAGATAACCTTCCTGAAAAACAAAACCATATGTTTTTCTCCTAAATTTATTGGTGTTTTTATATTTTATTAAGTCAATCGGATTATCATTATCATAAAAACACATTTTTGAATATTCGTCATAATCAGGTTTATCTAAAAGTCCAAGTAGGTTCAAAAAAGTAGTTTTGCCTGAACCAGAATACCCAATTACAGCGACAAGACTATTCTGAGGTATGAGCAAATTGTCAATATCCAGCGCTGGCCTCTTTTCAAAGGGATAAGTTTTTCTGATATTCTTTAATTCAAATAAAGGGTTACTTACTGTTTGTTTTATAGGTTCCATTATTTTCAACTTCTTTAAAAAAGAATAATCTATTTTTCATATGTTTCAAGTATTTATAGAATTATCCAAGATTTATATTTAAAAGTCAACCAAAGACTTAATTTTACATTTATAGAGACTGTTATAATCAGTAATTATCAAATGCTAAAATTCGAATAGTATATTATTATTATTATTATTTTGATGGTTAAAAAATTCATTTGATATAGAGGTTTATTATTCCACTTCTTTTGCAACAGATACCAAAATGTATATATTGCATTGAACAACGTCATTCCATTGATCAATAACTTTTACTCTTTTAAGCCATTCATGCGTTGATAAACGAACATGAGAGTTAATATTTATATGATTTTGTGTTATGCTTTCCTGATATAAACTATCGATGTGTACATTTATCTGTTGAGTAATATCTTGCATTGCAAGAATTTTAGCTGCTTTAATTTGACTGGATAAAGGCATTTGCTTTGGAGCAACACCAATTCCAAAGAAATATTGGTCATTTTGAGGGGGATTATCAATCCAAAATGGCCTTAATTTTTTTTCTTTTAAATGACAGTTTTTATCAGGTTGAGAATAATAATTAACATTTTGCTGTTTTTCCACTTGATAAACTATATGGGCTTTCTTTCCATTTTGAAAATTGGAAACACAAGCAGATAAACAGCAGAAAAATATAATAATAACCTGTTTTGAGTTAATTAGATACATTAATTCTCCTAACCGCATAAGCAAGCTTCGTTTAGTTTTAAAGAAAACCTCTGATTTATGAGGATTACCACTTCTAACACACTTGAGTAAATTTTTACAGTTTAGTCAACTGTCTGGATGTTCAGCTTTTTATCCTGACGTAAAACCGGTTTCATGGCTGCTCAACGATTCAATCTCGCTCTTGGGTGTACATCAATTGTAAAACCGCATGCGTGGAGGCTCAGCATTTCAAACCTCGTACTTGAGAAGATATCCAAAGTCTAAACCGGTTTCGTGATTACTGACCCTTTCACCACGCACTTAGTTCGATTTCAGAAAAATTAACTAATTGCGTTATTGTTGGCCTTAACGCACTTGGGTCGGTTTCAGAAATTTTGCCCATTCTGTTCTTGTACAGCGTTTGGACTTTACGCAATTTTATCAAAGACTGATATATAACCGATTGCGTTGAGGCACAGCGAACTGCCGCATCATAGTCCATCAGTTAATCAGATTAATCAGAGTTCTTCTTCATAGTAATTACTTTCAATTACCGGGTGCTTAAATACACAGTTTAGTCTCTTTTGAAAAATATTGTAAAATGAATACAAAATCAATAAATAAATTTTGTACCTAATCCCTACGCCCCAAGTTTACGAGGATAACGATAAAAATAAGCGGCGTCAGACCGCTTAATTGCTTGGTTATTAGAAATTAAATATTTAGATTTTGCAAAAGTTACTGGTTTAGTTTCATTTCACGATTTGGTGAGTATCTAAACTGCATCCAGATGAGGCATAAAGGTTAATAATTGATAAAACATGATCAATATCATCTTTGCTAATATCTTTATGAACAACAAATCTTAAAGAATATTCCTCATTTGGTCTCATATCTGTTTTACCTAAAAACGAACATAATATCTTATTTTCATGGAGAGATGATTTCATTTGCTTTCCTAACTTCTCATTTATAAAGGATAAATAAACAATATTTGTTTGAACTTTATGTATTACACAGAAGTCTTGAGAGATATTATTCAACTCTACAGATAGATATTTTGCTAAATCATGAATTTTTTTTATTTGAGAAGTAATAACTCCATCATACCATTTATTAAGTTGGAAAACCGCAGCGGCTGCAAGAAAACCTGCACCCGTATGCATAGTTCCGCCAATTGCTTTCCTTAAATATTTTGCTCTTTTTTTTTCTCGGTAATTTTTTAGTAATAAAGCGCCACCTGATGGGGTACTCAAACACTTTGATAAACTTATAGAAATTGTATCTGGTCCTTTTTTATTTAAGCTCCATTCGGAAAGAGGTTGATTGAGGGCTACTGATGCATTAAATATACGTGCACCATCTAAGTGAACACGTAAATGATTCTTTAATGCTACTTCACATACTGATTTTAGGTATTGTGGTGAAAAAACGACTCCTCCGGCAAGATTGTGAGAATTTTCAAGTGCTATTGAAACTTGTTCCGGGTAGAATTCATTTTCCTTGGTTATTGCATTCTGAATCGCATTAGGTTCTAAATATCCATCATAATCAGGTAATAGATTATATGAGAATCCACCTATAAATAATGCATTTTTTCTTTCAAGTTTATTGATATGACTATTTTTACCTAATAAAATTTCACATCCCAGGCAATTTTTTGATAACAATAAACCAATTAAATTAGCCATTGTGCATGAGGGTGTCCATATACAATCTTCCATATTGAATAATTCACTTAGAATTTGTTCAAGTTTATTAACATTTTGATCTTCATTATATAGCATATCACTTGCTTTAGCATTAGCGATAAACACTCTCATTTCATCAGAAATATTAAAAATTGTGTCACTTCTAAGATCTATAAAATCTTTATCTTTCGTTTTAACATATGATATTTGCATGATTTAATAATTAGATTTTTTTGTTTTTAAAATAATTATAATTATCTACAAAAGAATACCAGTCTGTAAAACCTTTATCTATCCACCCAATATTAAAATATGTTGTAATATTCTTAACCATTGATTGATCAAAAAACTCAAGTATAGCAGAATTTCTATTAATAGAAATTGGGATATATTTAACAGGAAAATCAGTATATTTTTCCTTGCAATGGTAAAGCAAAGAAGAAAAAATACTTCTTTGCAATTCAATATCAAGATGATTTTTGATAAATACTTTACATTGGTTTTCAATAAGTCTGACATTAACTCCAAAAGGGCCTCTATAAACTATAGCAGCACCTACAGGATATGAAAAATTTTTTTGGTAAGCCAAAAATAAAAATCTTTTTCGAGCTAAATTGTATTGTTGATAAATTTCATGTAGATTTTCTAACTCAATATCATCTTTGTGAAGTTCTTCAATTTTTGCATAAACTTCTCCACACACATCGGATATAAAGTCATAAATATTATTATGATTATTATTTGTGCATTGTATAATACTAATATCCTTATCTTGGAAAACATTAGAAGGGTATAAATTAATGTAAATTGATTCATTACAAAATGATTTATCCGAACCTAATTGATTTGTCGATAGTTGAAATAATTTTGATGTATATTTATTATCTGGGCGAAACCAATTTTGGATTGAATATATGTTGTTGTCTATTGCCATTTCCTGAACTCTTAGCAATAATGAATAAACCCCTTCTGTAAAACCATTCGAAATCAACTGCTGACCTACCCAACCATTCATAGTAGATCGCCAAAAAGATAGTGAACACTTGCGGTTAGACACTGGATTTTTACATGATAGTACAAAACCGATTTTACCTTTTGACTCTAACATTAAGTTCCAATTGTATTCGATATTTTTATAATAATTTTTTATTTCTTTGTTTTTATTGGGTACAACTTCTTCATATAAACTAAAAATTTCAGGAATAGAGATATCGTTTAATTTACATTCAAACCTGACCATATGTTCTCCTTGGATTAATTAATAATTAAATTTATTATATTCCAAGATTTATATTTTACAAAAAGTAATATTGATATTATAAAAAAAAAGACTGAACTAATATTATACATATAAAAAAGAATTCTTGTATAAGAAAATCTTGGAGTATAGGACGATTTCATTTCTGAATATAAACCAGAATGATTTGATAGGATACTTTCTAATTTTACCCCCACTCTTTTTCCAGCTTCAATAATTAAGTGATTGTTGTTATCCATAATTCCAAAAATGAAAGAAAATAAAGAAGAACATAAAAATGGAATAAACAGAAACATTTTAAATTCTGGTTTATCATACAAATATTTTGAGATTATTAAGAGAGATCCAATACCAACAAAATATCTTGTCATAACTTTATACCTCCAATCTACCATAAACAAATGACCTCTTATATTCTCTTGATATAAAATTTGAATATTAGTTAGTTGATTATTATCCATATATAAATTAACTCCTTTATATTTAATAATATTAAAGACTAAAGTGGGCTCTGTCCACAACTCAATACATACAAAATACAACAAACTTAAATAGTTTGAGTATTTATTTTTAAATTTTTAATGTCAATTTTTACATTAAAACAACTCTTTTATTAGAGCCTTATCAACTTCTTCTTTTTTTCAAACAAGATAACCTGTAAGGCACTAATAATAATATGTTACAAATTTTCTTGGTATCGCTTACGAAAATACTTTTTCATGAAGAGTTAAGAGTTAGAGCTAAAGCTCAGAGTTCGATTGGGTCGTTGTTCAAAATTTAACCAATTATGTGTTGCTCGGCATCTGCCCAAATGCGCTTGGTCGTTGTCCAAAACAATTAAATCGGTTGCGTGGAGGCTCAGCTTTCAATTCACTTGCTCTTGGGTCGATTTCAGTAATTTTAAGCAATTGTTTTATTGCTTGGCATTTTCCCCAATGCACTTGGACCGGTTTAAGTAATTTTGCCGTTTCTGTTATTGTTCAGCGTTTTGCCAAACGCACTTTGGTAAATGTCTGATTTTTAAAAAGATTGCGTGGCTCAGCAAGTTGCCCCATCATAGTAATCATTTGTATCAGACGAATCAGAGTTCTTCTTCATTGAAAATATTTTCAATTACCGAGTGCTCGGATAATCAGTTTGGTCACATTTGAAAAATATTGTAAAACAACCATAAAAGCAATAAATATGTTTTGTTACAGCACCCTAAGCCCCCTAAGCCCCAAGCTTAAGAGTATAACCAGTAGCTCTATAGTTTCTGTATATCTTTTAATGACAGATCTGCATATCATTCAACTGTATATCATAAAAATATCATTTTGTAATGAAGTGATTGAATGTGAAGTCGAGATAATTTTGCTTAACTGCATATCATTGCGTTGATGCACAGTGCTTTGGCTCAACGTATTTTGGTAAAAGCCCTCCAATTAACCGATTGCGTGGAGGCTCAGCATTTATGTTGAGACTTTATGTTTTGTTGCGATTCTTCATCGTTTTAACTCAGCGCTTTTGGGTCGTTGTCAGAAATTTTACCGATTGCTTGTTGCTCAGCGATCTGTCACGATCTTGAGTGAACATCATATCTAAAACCAAGTAAGTTCGTGATTGCTCGGCGTTCCGAACCAAACCTCGTTCTTGGGTGTATATCAAATGTTAAAGCGAATTCGTGTCTGTTCAGAGATTCAACCATGATCTTTGGTATACATCAAATATAAAACCGCTGCTTTGTTGCTCAAACGAACCTACCATAGTATACCATTTGAATCAGACGAATCATAGTTCTTCTTGCGTGTATTGACTAACAATAATCGGGAGCGCGGATCTCAGAACCAAACCTATGTGGAAAAAAATGTAAAACAAAGTTAAAAGTATTAAATAAAAAATATAACTGGATTCTACTTCCCAAGTTTACGCACTATAACCTATTCTTATACGAATCCGGCTAATACGATAATTTAGGTGTTAGCCGACAAATGAACAATTTTGAACATTTTATTTTATCAACTAAATTAAACACTTGAAACTTTTTTGAAAATATCTTGATTAATAAGATTTCATGGCATT
>Ga0272440_1001882_pt1 | contig 16761 bp, 7 predicted proteins | sample SSMMMBAug17_FD_192440 | JGI IMG/M metagenome (GOLD analysis project Ga0272440, IMG submission 192440) | Marine sediment archaeal communities from Little Sippewissett salt marsh, Falmouth, MA, United States - SSM-MMB-Aug17 | ecosystem: Environmental > Aquatic > Marine > Wetlands > Sediment ... | reverse complement strand
TCCTATATCTGGAACAATTGCAACTTGGGTTAAAACACTTCACTTTTGGCCAATACGAGCAGTTTTGATGCCATGTTCTGAAATGGAAGTATCGTTTAGAAAAAAGGCGTTAATTCAATCAAATTTTTTTGTAATGCCTGCTAATGAAAAAGGGATTTCTATTTTAGTAGAGAAATTTTATCAGATTAAAATTTCAGAATATAACGATATTGAAAATGATCATACCTATCCCACAATACTATATGGAATGACAGGTCGATTGCTTGATAAATATCCTCCACCTGATGAGATAATTGAAGATCTGCTTAAAGAACTAAATATATATCTTGGTGTTTCATGCATGGAATGGTTAGCTGCATGTGCTATCTTTCCAGAAATTAATGTAAATCTTACAATGTTTTTGGGTGAAAAATTAGAAGTAATAAATGAAGTTAACATATTAAAATTATCTCGCCTTCCCTGGTTTCGTCTAAATAGCATGCCCAATTGGTTTCGTTTAAGATTAATCAATGTACTGCCAGAAAAACAAAAACAAATACTACGCGATGCAATTAAAGAGCAAATATTACGAAACAACAATCCTGTAATACAAAGTAACTATTTTAATAAAAGAAATAATAGTAAAAGAAAAAAAAGTATCCCAATATTTTTTCGAAACAAATTAGTATTTAATAAATTATGGATACGTTTTTTATTAAAGTCAACTCTCAGATATTCAGATCAATACAGTTATTTTAAAGATAATATTTTTTTACAATTTATGCATTACAAATTATCTAATTTCATATCAAACCAAGCTCATCAAAAATTAGAGCAAACAAAATCTAATAAGCATTTTGATATCTTCAAAATTGCTTTTTTAGCGCTTCTATTAATTATATCAATATTTTCTATTCAGCAATTTTTTAGCGATTTTAAATCAGAAATTTACCAACCAAGCATACATGAAATGACTAAAAATATCGAATCGATTGAAAATCATAAACTTGAACGATTCACTAATAAATTTGGAATGACATTTGTTCGTATTCCCGCTGGTACATTTTTAATGCACAAAACTAATGAAAAATTATATATTAAAGATAACAACATTATATTAAAGACTTTTGATCCTAAAACAAGTATGCAGTATAAAACATATCTTACATCAGATTATTATATGCAGACAACAGAAGTTACACAGGGGCAATGGAAAGCTATTATGGGTGAAAATTCATCTTTTTTTAAAAATTGTGGTGATAACTGCCCAGTTGAAAATGTGTCATTAATAGATATTAAAGTATTTATAGATCATTTGAACCAAAATAATAATCGTATATACCGATTACCCACAGAAATCGAATGGGAATATGCAGCAAGAGCAGGTGGCACTGACACTTTATATAATTATAACAATCAAGACAGTAACTGTAAAAATGATTTAAACATGAATCAAATTGGATGGTTTTGCTGGAATAGCTGTGCAAAATACAATGGGGGTATACATTGTTCGCATTGTAAGGGATGTAAAAAATGGGGAACACAACCAGTGGCTAATAAACTACCAAATAAATTTTCCTTGTATGATATGTATGGTAATGTATTTGAATGGTGTTCTATTAAAAATGCTGACATTGATATATCTAAACAAATAAAAAACAATAAAGAAAATAATGGATATTTTACTCATATTATTCGAGGTGGGGGATGGAATAGTTCTTCAAAAATAAGCAAAGCTGGTGCTTTTTTTTTAGAAGATAACTCATCTATTTCTAATAATATAGGATTCCGACTTGTTACAGATTAAACGATTGAAAATAGCTAACTTAAAATGGTGAAAAATGTAACAAATCTATTTATTGTTTGAACGATTGTTATAACCAGTCAATCAACCGGGCAGTGCAAAGCAATGTTTCGCTTTGCTTCACATTTCTTTGCACTGCCGCTTATTTTGGCGTTATACTCCCAATTTTGTACGTTCAGGTGATGTAACAAAATATAGACTGTATTAGAAGTTTGTTTGTAAACAAATTTTAAAAGGACTATTTTGAAATTCACTGACAGCGGCTATTGAGTTGAAATTCAACAAAACAAAAAGCAAGAGCAGAATCCACTGAAATCGGCAGATGAGAGAAACGTGATGAACAATTTAAATCGCTGACATTAAGAAAAGGTCGTGGTGATCATTACTGAGTAGCCAAGCGACAGTTTAAATCTATGACATCAACCAAAGTTCATAAAGACCGCAGTCAAGCAATCAAGAAGCACTTTATACTATGAACATAGACCAAAGACGAGATAGTGCGCTGAGCAAATACACAACCGGTTTAGATTTTATATATCCACCCAATTACGAGGACAGAAATGCTGAGCCTCCACACAACCGGCTTTAGCTTTGAAAAAGACCCAAGTATGTTGAGACCGTGGCTGAGTAATAACGCAACCGGTTTCAGCTTTTATTTAAATACATCCAAGTGTGTGGAGTACGAGGCTGAGCAATAATGCTCCTGGTTTTATTCTTGAATTACACCAAAGTACGTGGTGACTGAGTCACAAGAGCGAGGTTCAGCAGCGTTGATTCTATAATGATCGGAAATGAATGATTAGAATGATTATATAATTGACAATAAGTGAATTTAAAGCTAATAAATTTAATATTAAATAAACTTTCTGTCATATAAGGGTGTAACATTAAACTGAATGAATTTTTCATAAAGCATGATGTTTTTACATTGAAAGAATTTAATGATTTTCTTTCAAGTAAAGGCACACATAATTCACATACTCGTAAATCTCTCTTAACTTATTATCGAAAACAAGGTCGTATTGTAAATATACGAAGAGGTTTATATGCTGTAGTCCCTATAGATGCGCAACCAGAAAATTTTCCTGTTGATCCATATTTAATAGCCTCAAAAATGACTCCTGATGCTGTTTTGGCTTATCATACTGCTCTTGAGTTTTATGGAAGGGCATACTCAATTTTTACAAAACTGTTTTATGTGACATTAAAAAAAACTCTACCGCTTAAATTGAAATCCAATGAGATAATTGGAGTTATTCAGCCTCGAACATTACGAGATAAAGCAAAAGAAAATTTTTGTATAGCAAAACATTTAAGAGGTGGATGTCAAGTTCAGGTTACAAGCTTTGAGCGGACACTCGTTGATATGCTGGATCGACCCGAACTATCAGGAAGTTGGGAAGAAATTTGGCGATCACTTGAGTCTGTTGAGTACTTTGATTTAGATCAAGTTCTTGAATATACAACACTTATTGAAAATTCAACAACTGCGGCAAAAGTTGGATATTTCCTTGAGCAACATAGAGATCAATTTATGGTTGATAATTATCATCTAAAATATTTACGTAAATATAAACCAAAACAACCCCATTATATGACAAGAAATAAACGAAAAGATTGTCGCTTAATTAAAGACTGGAATTTAATGGTTCCCAATGCAATAATCAATCAAATATGGAAAGAAAACTATGAGATTATCAGCATCTGAAACTATTTCCATCGCTCAAACGGCTGGATTTGATACAGGAATGATTGAGAAAGTGATTCACTTATTTAATATATTGAATTTAATCAGCGAAAATTCATTTTTAAAAAATCAGTTCGTGCTTAAAGGTGGAAGTGCATTAAATCTTTTTCATTACAATTTGCCTCGTCTATCCATTGATATAGATTTAAATTATATTGGAGAACTTGATCGTACAAAAATGATTGAAAAACGCCCAAAAGTTGAACAAATACTTCAAGCAATTTTATCACGAGAAAACTATGTCGTAAAAAGAAACCCCAGTGAACACGCAGGTGGAAAATGGCGTATACAATATGTTAACTATTCAGGCCAAACCAGCAATTTAGAAATTGATATCAACTATATGTTTCGTCAACCTCTTTGGGAATCACAAACACTAACCTCAATTAAACTCGGTACTTATTGCGTAAAATCATTTCAAATACTTAATATTCATGAACTTGCAGCAGGAAAAATGGCAGCCATGTTTTCCAGGCATCAAGCTCGCGATCTTTTTGATGTTTACAAGTTGTTAACTTGCTCTGAATTAAATGATTCGTATTTAAGAAAAGCTTTTGTTGTATATGGTGCCTTTAATAGAAAGGATTGGCGTAAAATAAGTCTTGAAGACATTGATTTTGATCCAAAAGAGATTCAAATGTCCTTATCGCCTGTACTGCAAAAACAGTCACTACCAGAGGGAACAACAATTTTAAACTATGCAAAGCAAATGATCAAAAAATGTAGAGAAAAAATTTCCATTGTCTTCCCGTTTTCAAAACAAGAAATGCTATTTCTTGATAAGATACTGGCAAAGGGTATCATTGAGCCATCATTGATAACAGACAATCCAGTATTACAGAATAGAATCATGCATCACCCCTTGTTACATTGGAAAGTAAAGAACGTTCGTTCATTTATAAAAACCAAAAAATTGATGTAATTTTATAATTCTATAGTGAAAAATGAGAAAAAATATAAATATCAGAAATAAAAATGACATCATAAGAAAAATATGTGGCGGGGCAGGTAACCGTTTCAAACATAATGCGTGCAAATATTACGATGTATCAAATGGGCAGTGCTTTCTACTTTTAAATCATACGTTAGAGATTGTGTTTGAAAAAGGCAGATGTCAACCTGCCCGCTTATTGAAGTCAGCAGTAAAAAGAAATATAAATTCTTATAAAAAACAAATAGATATGTTAGATGGTAATTACTCTCAAAAAGGGCATAACAATTTTTATAACTTAATAGAAATAATTATCTTTACACTTAAGAAAAGATTAAAAAATATTAGATTAGAAAAAGATTACAATTTTGCTGTTTTAAAGGGTTACATCAATAAAGCTGCATATTGTGAAGTCATAAGGATAATGAAAGCCGAAGGAATACTTGAAAATAAAAAATGTAAAAATTGTATTTACTTATCTAAAGACAAAGGGACAATCTGTATGAACCAGATGGCAGCTGACTATGGAAAAATAAAAAAAAGCTCATCAGATAGAGGGTGTGAAAAATTTACACCTTATGAAGTGAACCCTTCAACTCTGACAGATATGGAAGAATACACGAAGACAGTTGAAAGCAATAGTGAAAATATCATCATTGAAAAGATTGATCATGCAAAAAAAATCAAGCGAATAAAAGATGTTTTGGAAAAAAGATCTGAAGAACAGAAAACAAATAATGTTGTCCGTCAATATGAAGTATTTTTAGCTATTTTAAAATTATTAAATTCAGAGACCAAACTAAGTGAAATCACAAAGACTTTAGCTAAAAAATTTAATGTTAGTGACAGGACAATAAGAAGAGATATACAAGAGATAAAAACATTTTTTTGATTATTTTATTTTATTATGTCCAACTATTTTAATAGTAAGACTCTTATATAAATGATTTCGAAAAATTTCGAACTTGTAATTTCTCGAAATACTATAATTTAATAAATTTAATGATATGAAACAGGCGTTAAGAACAATGGTTGATTCAAAAAATATTGATAAATTTTTATCATATTTACAAAAAACAGTTAAGTCTGATAAATATAAGAACAAAATGACAGAATTTGAGCTTGATCAATCTCATCCATCACCAGAAAAATTATATGATTTTGCTCTTGGATTGTTAAATGAGGATGAAGAAAAAAAGATAACAGCTCATAATGCTAAATGCAATCAATGTGAAAAAGAAGTGATAAGAATAATCCAAATGGAAATAGAAAGTGATGAAGAATTACTTGAATGGGCAGATAAAAGACCACTTGACACGAGAATAAAACGTTGGGCCTCTCAATTATGGCAACCATTATGGACAGGTAAAGTGATGACAGCAGCATCAGAATTACCTGAACAAAAAAATGTATTTTTTTTAAATGATGCGAATATTCAAATAAATTGCTCCTGGAATTCAAAAAGTATTGATCACTCAGCTTATCTGTTAATATCCTGGAGTGCGGATATAGAAACTCCCTGTCAATTATCAGCAAAATTTGTTGATGTTGCGACAAAAAAGCTTTTTTCAGAGTTATATTTAGGGTGTCTCCCTCCAATGGTTGGTGAAATAACATTTTCAAATGATACACTCGGATTTGATCCAACAAAAGAACAATGGGCTATTTCAATTATATTAGAGGAGAAATAACTGTGATTCATTTAGCATATCCAAACACACACAGGGATAGATTTGTTGGCTGCGGAAGATTGGCTGTCCTTCAAGAGTGCCAGATTGATTATGAAAGGATTAATCCGGATTTTACGACAACAAATGCTACCTTAGTTAAGGCTGCTGCAAAAATACTGGCAAAAGAGTCATCAACATCGAAACTATCCATTTATGAAAAGAAAGATGACAACAATACTGACTATATCGGTAATTCTCAAAACCTTGCCTTTTTACTTTCTTTAATTCACAAATCAAGGCCCATAAAATTAAAAATAAATTCAGATATATGGTGTACCGGAAGTATTGAGATGCATGGAAAAGATCCATTTTTAGGACGGGTTTCCAAATCCTTTCATCTTAAACTGGAAGCGTTTCTTACTGACAACAAAGACTATCTGTTTGTTGTGCCGGAAGTTAATCTTGAAACCCCCGAAGCCCTTAAATTACTTCATGACTACAACATTAAAGACGCCAATATTATCACCGTTAACGATTTAGACAAACTTCGCAATAACATTAATCAAAAAACAATTGTCAAAGTTGGAGCTTATGAACTTAATGAGCTAGTTCGTTCACTTTTCAGAAAACCTTTCTCATTCAAAAAATGGTTACCTTTTATTACGATTATAGCCGTTGTTACAGCAAGTATTTTTATGATTGGCATACCTGAAAATATTTCTCAGAATACAAAAGAACATATATTCCAGAATTGCGAAATCCCCTCAGGGTGGGAAAAAAATGCAACATATGATTTGCATGATGATATGTTGACAATTGTTGGTAATGATAAAGAAGACGCTGATAGTATTTTTATCGGATATATTGACCTGAAACGCTTTAATGATGTTAAACATCTAATCATTAAGGTAGAAACTTTGAATGGGTCATATAACTGGAATAAAGTAATCGGTTTTTCTTTGGATAAACAGAAAATAGATAATTACAATATTGCCAAAAAAGGTCATTTTCCACATCCAGAAGGATACACTGTTCAAGATAATTTTATCATCGGAAAATTAAAACCTGGCGAACAGCTCCATTACAATATTTCTGGTATGATACATCTGTTCCTTGGTGCAAAAGTCTATATAAACAAAGGAATAAAGTACTCCTTTTCTTTTGAAATAAAATAGGTATACGGTTGGTATTGTTTTGAATTTAATCAAATAATTTTTTCAGATTTTTGACTGATATGAGAAATTAGTATTATATTATATGTCTGATTCACATTTTTTAATTATGCGAGGAATTAATCATGCAAAAAAAAATTCAGTGTTTACTGCTTATTATCTTTCTAAGCCGTTCAAATATCGTACTGGGAATGACAAAAAAAAATGCGGATTTTTATTCAGGTGCTGGCTATTACAAAATGAATCATATGAATAATAAAATATCAGGCCATTATTTTTGGGAAAAACTAAAAATAAGACCTTTTGACGTTAATATTAGTGATCAGTTAAATTTGGGAACAGGCTTTTTTGTCAATGGAAAAATGGGTTGCAGTGGTACTGATGAAAGCAGTAATCATTGGCAGTCATTGACTGGAGGACTTTCTTTAAAACTGATTTCATCTTATTGGGATATTGATTTTGATTTTGGAGGCGGACAACGATCAAGTTTCGATAAGGCAAAAGAAGGTAAATACAGAAGTGATCAACATGACACTTTTACTTATTTGGCTTCGCATTTGGATTGGCGATATATACGTGATCACAGGAAAAGCAGATCAGTTCCAAAAACATGCATTGATTTTGAAGCCGTTATTCCACAAAAGACCCACCAGTCAAGAAGTTGGGAAGGTGTTCAATTAAATCCAGAACCATATAATATACGGCGGATAGAACTGTCTCTTGAACAATGGATCTATGACCACAACATAACCGACACAATGCGAATAACTCCGGGGATCAAGCTATGGTTTGGTCGGGAATCTAATGAAGATACCAATTATTATCAAATAGGCCCTGCGCTCATGCTGTCCTACAAAAATAAGGATTTCTTTTCAGTTTCAATTTTCTATAAGAAACTTATTGACAGTGAAAAAGATCAATGGCAGGGCGCTTTTTTCTTTGATATTGGAAATTTTTTTAAGGTTTTATAAAATAGATTAGATCTTTCTCCTTTACCCTTCACACAAAAATCATAACAAATACAGCGGCATAATGGGAATATTCTTCACAAGGATATTTTCTCAGCTGCATTATTATAAAAAAAATAAAAAAAAATGTCCAAAATTTTATTTTTTGTATTCTTTATATTTATAAGTATCCCTAAAAATGTATTTCAGGTTTTATCTGACCGATTATTGAGATGATAAAGACTATCATCTTAATCATTTTTAATTATTTATAAATTAAAAGGAGAAAAAAATGATAAAAGTAATGATCCCTTTTTTAAAAATTTTACTGCTTATTCATATCATATTCAATTTGAATAATACCTGGGCGGATCAAAATGGCCTGCCTGATCAGATATCTATGTCAGACACAATTTCAAACAGTATTCTTATCGAAGGATATAAAATCCTTATTATTCGTAATGGCATAAAGCAACCGATCTATTCTGTTGCTATTTCAGGACTAGAGTATGGAAAACCTTCGCAAGACAATCCATCAGAGTATCCTGGAGTTGAAGGAAGACAATATTTTGCGCCAACTTCTTCACAGTTTGATCAGATATCGAACGATATCGGGGCTAATTGTGTACGCCTGGCTTTTGATCTGGGACGTCTTGCACCGTATACTTCAAATTCAAATTATCAAATAGGCAGCCTCGTTGTATTTAATGAAGAATATTTTGGGTATATAAAAAATGCCGTTCAAATGGCTAAAGATAGAGGCTTGTTTATAATCCTTGATCTGCATAACAGTCTTGAATTTCCGATTTCTAAAACAGATGTAATTTTAATAAATAACAATGATACCTACAAACATTTTTTAGCACAGACATGGAAGAAGATTGCAGAATTTTTTGTCGCCGATTCTTCTGTACTGGGATATGAACTGGTTAATGAACCAAATCCAAAAAGCTTTGATAGTAACTGGTTTGATATTGCACAATTCCTTATTGATACGATTAGAGATATTGATCAGGAAAGATTATTATTTATTGATGGTCGAACGTGGAGCAGCACACAAAAATGGATTTCCGATTCAGATTATTTAAAAAATCTCCATGACCCTGCAGGACGGATTGTATATTCACCGCATCTATATGTCGATATTAATATCAATGGGAGATATGACACAGGAGATGAAACGCCCCCTTCTAACTGGCAATATGAAATTTATCAGGTAATGAAGAATATGATATTATGGGCTAAAACCAATTCAAAACCAATATTTTTTTCTGAAATCGGATTTTTAACAGAATATAACTCCTGGGAACCTGTTATGAATGAAATTCTAAATGAATACTTGGATTTACATTGCATTGGATCATCAATTTGGACAATTGACCCTGATATTTTACCTGATCACCAGGAAACATATATATTTGGTGGTGATCGTTATCTCGCCAGAAGCTTTTCTAATTATATCAAAAATCCTTGTGATAAACATACAGAGCATTATATTTTCCACAACAATTTTCAAAATGGTTTTTATATTGATTTTTGGGATGATAAGGATTGTACGCAGGCGCCTGAAAAGTGTTTCATGGCAGATATTGGATATCAAGGAAGTTCAGGGATTCTGCTTGATTTACAAGGTGACTGGTCTAAAGATGGATTTAACATATACTATAAAAATATGAATAATGAGCATTCTTCAATTAATCTTTCTATATTTGACACGTTATCGTTGAAACATCGTGGAGATACTGCTTTTAATGTTTGGATGGAAGGTAATAACAATAATGGTTCTAATAGAAAACGTATTTTTGCATCATCGGACTATCAAACAGAGCAAATTCCTCTAAATGATATTTCATTGGGAACCCAACCTGTATATTATTTCAAATTTCAAACAGCCCAATTACATAATGGATATATCCATATTGATGATATTAAACTGATGAATATCGGCGGCAGGCTTTCAGTAACGCCTGATGGTAATCATACAATTCCCATCGAAAATCAGCAATATGAAAAAGAGTTTAGTTATCAAATTGAAAATACAGGAAATACAGCCATAGAATTTCAGATTTCAACATCACACCATTGGTTAACAATCTCAAATAATAGTGGCGTTTTGCAGCCCCAGGAGAGCGAGACTATTGTTGTAAATATAAATGAATATGCAACTAAATTATCTCCCGGAGCTTATACTGCAACTGTTCATTTTAGCAATTCAAGTAATGGCATTGGAAATGCCCGCCGATTTATCTATCTCAATGTTTTACAGACAAATTTTATCATCAATGCTGAAGCTTCATCTGGTGGGATGATCAATCCCTCTGGTGAAATTACTGCTGAAAAAGGCGAAACGATTACATTTTCTATAGAACCTGATGATTGTTATCGCATTTCAGATGTTAGTGTTGATGGGAGCTCAAATGGAAACATAAATGCATATACTTTAGTTGATATCAATGGCAATCATTCAATTGATGTCAAATTTTCTCCTGAAAAATATAATATTGAAATTGTTCAAACAGAAGGCGGGAAAATAACTATAGAAGGAAACACATATCTGGACTGTGGCTCAAGTATATGTTTCACTGTAGTTCCTGATGAAGGATATACCATTCAAAATGTATTGATTGATAAGCAATACATCGGCCCGAAAAATAGTCACTGTATTCAGGATATTCATCAAGATCATACTGTTGAAGCTATCTTTGAGTGGAATAATGATGAAGGTGCATTATCAATTACTGATCAGAATATAAGAATATCAGGTCATGAAGGTGGGCCTTTCACACCAGAATCTCAAACAATTACTTTGAAAAATATTGGATGGCAGCCTATTACAGTCACTTTATCGCAAGATCAGCCATGGATATCTCTTTCTCATAATAATGTTACTTTGCAAGCAAAAGAATCGTTAGAAATTGATATTTCAATTAATGATCATGCATATGGATTGTTTTCAAATACATATCGTGGCTTGGTTTCAATTGAAAATATTACGAATGGTAGAGGAAGTACGGAACAAGTAATTGATTTGTGGGTGTATAATTCATTTATGCTTGTTAGTAAAAATGAATATGGTGCTCATTACCCAACAATTAGACAAACAATGGATGGTGGCTATCTTGTTAATAATAATGATGATTTAGTTAATTATGTACAAAAATACGATATTTCAGGAAAACTTGAATGGATTTCACGAGATGGAGTGTTGTTTTGTGGAGGGGCTGTTCTTCAAGCATCAAATAATGATTATATTTTAAATGGCTTATATTTGTTTCAAGGGGGGAATAATGAAGGTCTAATTATGAAATTAAATGATTTCGGAAAAACAGAATGGATTAAATCTATTCCGGAAGCAAGGTATGGTTCAATTTGTGAAATTCAAAATGATGAATTTGTTTTAGCAGGTAAAGGGCCAAATGGTTTTTCACTTGTCAAGTTCAATAATGAAGGAAACATTGTTTTTGGAAAAACGATTGAGGAATATAACAGTATAAACTGGATAAATGTACATGGGCCGGTGAATAATTCTTTTATAGTTGCAGGAGAATATGAAGATAAAATAATAATTTGTAAATTTGATTTTTCTATTAATCTAATTTGGACTAAAACTATTGCCTGTATTGATGGTTCTATAAACCGAATAGTTTCTATAGGGAATGGACTTGATGATAATCTTTTTATTTGTGGCAATATTGAATTTTCAGATAATCGAAATACAATGGCGTTTGTTACAAAATTTGATAGTATTGGAAATATTGAGTGGACAAAAATTTTTGGTGCTCATTGCTACGATGCTAATTCTACCTCAGATAATGGTTTTATTGTTGGAGGTGCAATTGATTTAGGAGATGAATATTGTTATCCATTTTTTTTAAAAATGGATAACAATGGCAATTTTCAATGGGCAAAAAAGATAAAGACTGGAAATTACCATGGATGGCTAAATTCAGTACAAGAAACGTCTGAAAAAGGATTTATTCTTTCTGCTTATGGTAGCAAAACTAATGATTCTGTATTTATCATTAAATCTGATGAAAATGGTGAATTAAATCTTTGTGATTCAATTACCCCGATTACAGTAACACTTACCCCCTACACTTTTTATACAGATACATTAAATCAAAGTCCAACAATACAATCCTATACCCCAACCATAACTCCTATAGAACTTTTTTCTTCTCCTTATAAACCTGAGATAAATTATCTGTGTCATTTCTCACCTGTTATTTCAACACCTGAATCATTTTATACTCTTACATATAACGAAGGAGAATTATCAATTGACATTCAGAATACTTTCAGTGGTCCAATGGACTGGACTGCCTCAACAAATGATGAGTGGTTTGAAATTATTCAAGGAAGTACAGGTTCGGGTGAAGGATCTGTTACCATACGTTACAACACAAATTATGAATGCCAAAGAAACGGTGTAATAACTATTAATGTAGATGGGGCGGTAAATAGTCCTTATAAAATACATTTATTACAAAAATCGTTTTCACGAGATGCGCCGGTTCAGATTTCACAAGTTGAAAATTCAACTGAAGAAATAAACTATTATTCTGTTTCTATATCAAATGAATTTGCGATAGTTGGCATTAGTTATGAAGGATCAATGAATCAGGTGTCTATTTATTATAAAGAAAATCAATGGGTAAAACAAACTACAATTCAATTTGAAAGTAATGTTGTGCTTGTTAAAATATCAGATCAATACGCTTTTGTTAATACTATAAACGAGCTTTATATTTACTATTATAATGGCTATAATTGGATTTTACAAAATGAATTTGAATCAGAAAATTACGAAGGTTTATTTTTTATGGATATTTCAAATAATTATGCATTAATAAATACTTATCAAGTTGGTCCATACATTCATAATCCTAAAGCCTATATTTATAAACGAGAAAATAATTCATGGAAAAAATATCAAGAAATACATATCAATCCATCAAATAATTATTCTCACAATTATACGATTAGTTCAATTTCTAACAATTATATTATTCTTACTTATAGAAATACTAATGATGACCATTCAGGTGAAGCCTATCTTTATAAACGAGAAGAAGAAACATTTAAAAAAATAAAAACGCTGCTACCATCAGATGAAACACCTCTGCCCAGCTATGGAGAATATGTCTCGATATCAGATGATTATGCTTTTGTAGCTTCAAGAGACAAAGTATATATCTATAAAAACAACGATGATCTTTGGGAGGAAGACAAAATTATTCCTTTCAAAGATAAGGAAATTATCTCCGTTTCGACAAAGAATAATTATGCATTCATTGGATATACGATGAATATTGATGGCGAAGGTAAGGGTGGAGAGATAGCTGTTTTTAAAAATACAGATGGAGAATGGTCTGAAAGTACAAAGCTTCATGGGTGCAATGATGATTTATATTATCAAAAGCCATCAATAGATATTTCTGATAAACATGCAATAATCGGAGGATGGTCAGATAAGAATGGTATTTTACAACCTACTGCGGATATTTACAATTTAGATGATATTCAATCAACCTATCTCCATATCCCAATAAATTCACAAGCAAGCCCATACACTGTTATTTTTATTCCCATACACATTGAAAATCCTGATCAAATTGAAATACAGTCAATTGATATTGAATTAGCATTTGACGCCTCAAAACTAACAATATCAGAAGTTTCTTTTGATAAAGGTATTCTTCGCTATGGCTATTCGTGTGACTGGAATGTCAAAAAAAATAATCAGCTTGTTGTTTCTATTGCACAAACCGAGAGTAGCCTTTCTGTTTCTGAAAGCGGAACAATCGCATACATCAAATGCAGAGCCGTGGGAGAAAGAGGGGATCGTTCAGATTTTTCTTTCAATTATACGGAAACAATGCTGAATGACATGAAAGTAAAAACATACAATGGTCAATTTCTTATCAACAGTAAACCGGTTGCAGAATCATTTACAATCACTGCTCAAGAATCGACTCCTGTTTCAATAACATTAAAGGGAAGTGATTCTGATAGTGATACATTATCATATACCATACAAAATCCGATGCATGGCAGCCTGAATCAAATCGACTCTGTTTGGGTTTACACTCCGGAAACTGGTTTTTATGGTGAAGATACATTTTCTTTTATAGCGAATGATGGAATAGAAAATTCAGAACCTGCGATAATAAAAATTCTTGTTAATGGAAAACCTGTGGCAGATCCCAAGTCTGTTGTAACAGCGAATAACTCATCAATCAGCTTTCAATTAACTGGAAGTGATAAAGATGGTGATCCTCTGACATTTCAAATACTTTCAACACCTCAACATGGAAATATTACAGGCAATGCGCCTCATATAATCTATACGCCTGAACATTTATTTGCTGGAAAAGATCAATTTTCATTTAAAGTTAATGATGGAATACAAGACTCTGATCAAGTGATCGTAGAAATAATTGTAAATGATAAACCTGTGGCAAATCCACTGTCAATAACCACATTAAACATGATGCCAATAAATATGACTTTAACTGGAAGTGACCCAAATAACGATTTACTGACATTTCATATTATTTCAGAACCTCAACACGGTAAATATTCAGGTCAGGCACCTGATATTACTTACACACCCAATCAATCCTTTTTAGGTATTGATCAATTTGAGTTTATTGTAAATGATGGATTGAATGATTCAAATAAAGCCACTGTTATGATTACAGTTCATCCATATCGAATATCCGGGGGTGTCAATTATTACCAGAATAATATCGCTGTGCCAGATGTCAGCTTATTATTAACAGGGCTTAATTCTTACACTGTGACAACAAATACTCAAGGCAATTATCTTTTTTCAGATCAAGACAAAATGATTCAGGATGAATATATACTAACACCGTCATTGAGTAAACATCTTGGTGGCTTACACGCTAGTGATGCCTCACGAATACAGAGATATATTGTTGGAAAATTAGACTTAACCTGTCATCAAAAAATTGCTGCTGATGTTTCGAGAAATAGAAAAATTACCAGTTTGGATGTTTCTAATGTTGCCATCGGTGTTTCAAGAATAAACGCCGGGTTAAGTCATAGTCTTAACGATGAAGGCATTAACTGGACGTTTCTTGCAAATGAAATAAATCAATGTAATGAATGGCCACCTATAGTGTATACATCTGACAGAAAATACGAAAAACTGACAGGTGATCTGAACCATCAGGATTTTTTTGCTATAAGACTTGGAGATATTGATGGTGACTGGAGTTATGACAGCAAGACATCAAGATCGGTAAAAAATAAAAATAAACGATCTGATATTCAAGAGTGTCATATTTCTGTGAAAAAAAATTCGACATTGACCATACCTGTCATATTAGTTGAGGAGCAAGATATTGAAGGTGTAGATGTTGTTGTTCAATTCGATACAACGGTTCTGTCAGCTGAAACCTCATTAGAAAAAGGGATATTAGCAAAAGATTTTCAACTTGTTAAAACAGAAACTGATGAATTAATTTCTGTTGTTATTTATGGCGATAATATTCATACGGGCAATGGAGAAGTTTTATTTCTAACCTTTAAAGTAAATGGAGAAATTAACACATCTTCTGAAGTAATATTGAAAAAATTCATATGCAACGGTACTCCTGTAAAGGGTCAGTTCAAAGTTAACGAAAAACTTTATGATAAATTATATATAAATGTTGTACCTGATGAGCCACCGGTTATTTCGAAGATTTCAGATCAAATAATATGTAATGATACGGCAACTGAACCTATTAAGTTCACTGTTACTGACAATGATACAGCCATTGAAAAATTAATTATTTCAGGATATTCAGATGACTTTTCTATCGTATCTGACAACAATGATCACTTCGAATTTAGTGGTTTCGGGAACAATAGAACGGTTAAAATATTTCCCACAACAAATAATTTTGATTCTGTTTCAATAACAATTACAGTTAAAGATGAAAACAATTTGGCTGAGACTTCATTTATTCTTTATAGAAATAAAATAACTGCTGATATAAACTGCGATGGATATGTCACTTGGGATGATCTGATTTTGGCTTTGCAAATATTATCGTCAATTGATACTGGTGTTAATGTGAATAAAAGTGCTGATATTAACAATGATAGAAAGATTGGTTGGGAAGAAATTATTCATATAATATCAAGCTTTTAGTTATAAGCGAGGTGATAGTAAACTCAATTAACTGATAGCTATTGATATCTTCACTGATTTAGGGTTCGACTAATACGAGTATTTGAATAACGAAAGTGAGGATAGGTCAATGTCTGTCCTTGTTTAAATGACGTTTAACATAACCAGTCAATCAACCGGTCATTAAAAACAATGTTTCGCTTCGCTTCACATTGTTTTTAATGCCGGTTATTTCCGAGTTATAGTGCGTAAACTTGAGCAGCAGAACCCAGTTACATTTTTATATTTATTCATTTTATGTTTGTTTTATACTTTTTCCACATGCGTTTGATCACTGATATCCACGCATCCGGTTATTGTTTGTT
>Ga0272440_1001881_pt1 | contig 16770 bp, 11 predicted proteins | sample SSMMMBAug17_FD_192440 | JGI IMG/M metagenome (GOLD analysis project Ga0272440, IMG submission 192440) | Marine sediment archaeal communities from Little Sippewissett salt marsh, Falmouth, MA, United States - SSM-MMB-Aug17 | ecosystem: Environmental > Aquatic > Marine > Wetlands > Sediment ... | reverse complement strand
GTTCATGACCGGATTTTCATCAAGCAATTTTTTTATTTGCTCGATTGCCCCAGGCTCTGATATTGTTCGCTTTATTTGATTTTGTGTTTCCATGAGGACAATATATCAAATAAATGAAATTATGTCCAGATTTTTTTGGGGATCAGGTCAGGGCTCTGCCACCTACGAACTGAACAGGCGGCAGAGCCGCCAAGAAAACGTTCCCAGGCAGAGCCTGGGAACGAGCACCGGCGCGAGTTTGCCTTAGCCTGACGGCAATGGGCTATGGCCTTGAGCCATGGCTTCAATCAACCCTCTTTACTCTTTAAAAAACCAATCTCCGGCTTTTTGAGCCTCCTGGCCCTCCTGGCTAACCGATCCTTTCAGCGCTACTGCTTTTCTTATTAAATGAGCCAAACAGCGCTGCCTTTTTTCATAGCTTCTATATGCACTTCAGTGTAATCATGGTTCAAAAAACTAAAATGAACATTTTTGTATGCATAGGCTTAGATTTTAATTTTTGAGTCAAGCATTTTAAATGGGGAATTTATTTTTCAAGCAGTCCACTGTCATGTCCAACTTCAAAGAGAATGGATGTTGCGCGTGCTTCCAAAACCTTATTCTCAAAATCAAGTGGCGAAAGCAATCAATGAAATTATCAATGGAGAAAATATTGATACTTATGTAGTATTCCAGGAAGTTAAAGCCATTGCCGAATGATTTGTGGGAATCTTTTTAATTCTTTTTCTAAATTTTCAATATCAAATATATAGACCAGTTCTTTGATATGCTGAGAATATTGCTTTAAGCTGAAAACATTATGTTTCTCTGCCAATACTGACACTTGCTCCGCAAAGTCTTCAATAACATCCATTAAAAAGGCCCCCTCCAATTTTTTTAAAGTAGGCATTATTGTTGATTTCAAAGCGGCCTGGAACTCCGATACATTTTCTACAGGTTCTTCATCGGGAATTGATATTTCAGGTGATCGTATTGAAGGTTGTTTTTTTTCAGTATGCTTTAAATAATGATATAGCTCGTTATATAAGGCATTCATGTTAACTGGCTTGGTAAGGAAAGCTTCAAAAACTGATGATTTCAATTTATGGGTTGCTTCCATGCTCGCATTTGCAGTTAAAGCGATGATCGGGATATTTTTTGTTTTGGGACTTGATTTAATGTTTTTTGCAGCTTCATAACCATCCATTACCGGCATTCTGATATCCATTAAAATCACAGCAGGTAGAAATTCCATTGATTTGTGAATTGCCTCTTGCCCATTTTTAGCTTCTTTAATACGAAGGCCAGATAATGCAAGCGTTTCTTTAATGAGCTCTCTGTTCGATTCAATGTCATCAACAACCAAAACGATTTCATTATCAAATATGATATTCGAACTATCAAACGTCGTATCTTGTGTCGGCCTTTGAGTTTGAATAATTGAAATATCAATATCATGTAGGATGATTTCAAAAATACTACCTTTTCCTAAAGTACTTTTTACAGATATTTGACCATTCATAATTTCTACCAATCGTTTGGTAATCGAGAGTCCAAGTCCAGTACCGCCATATTGTTTGGCACTTTGTCCATCCTGCTGCTTAAAGGATTCAAAAATCATGTGAGTTTGATTTTGTGGGATGCCAATACCAGTATCTTCAACTGATAATAGCAAGTCAAGTTTGCTTTGATCATTCGTTTTATAACGCTTTTTGACTGAAAGTCTAATGTACCCTTTTTCTGTAAATTTAACCGCATTTCCAATCAGATTGAACATGATCTGACGTAACCTGACTTCATCTAACATCAATGCTTTGGGTAATGACTTATCTACTTCAATGATAAAATCCAGATTCTTTTCATATATTTTAGCTTGAAACACCTGTTTTATTTCATTTAAAATGGAATATGGGTTGATCACTTCATATTGGATTTCAAGCTTTCCAGCCTCAATTTTTGAAAGATCAAGAATGTCATTAATTAACCTTAGAAGATTTTTACTTGACACTTGAATGGATTCCAGAAAACTTTTTTGTTTTTGATCGGTAATCAGTGTTGAGAGCAAATCACTAAAACCAATAATCGCATTCATTGGTGTTCTGATTTCGTGGCTCATATTGGCGAGAAATTCGCTTTTAGCTTTGTTTGCATCCTCGGCTTTTCTTTTCATAAGATTGGCTTTATTAAAACTATCTTTAAGGGCAAGGTTTATTTTGTATAACTCATTTTCTGCTTTTTTACGAGCAGTAATGTCTGTGTGAACACGCATCAAACCGACAATATCACCTTGTTCATTTTTAATTGCATTGGCTCTAAGGTGAACAGGAAAGTTAATCCCTTTGTTGTTCACCATAATGATTTCCATATCAAACCTTTCGCCTTGAAGAATTTTTTTGAAAACGTCTTCTCCAATGTGCTTTTCTGAGTAAAGGTCAAGGGGTGAAATGGTTTTTAACATGTCTAGGGGGTATCCAAACATTTTGGTAAAAGTTTTGTTTTGATAAAAATGATTCCCTTCAACAGTAGAAATTGCAATCCCATCACTCGATTCATCCACAGCCAATTTGATACGTGCTAACTGCTCGTAGGCATCAATCGCTTCTTTTTTGGCAATTTCAGTATCTTCCATCATGCTGAGCAATGTTATTTTAGAGACTTCCAATTCATTCATGGTATTGCGAAGATTTTCCTCTGTTTTTTTTCTTTCACTAATATCCGCAAGGGTTCCACTCATTAGCAAGGGGACACATCCTTCAGTCCACGCAACAATACGCCCGCAAGAGTGCACCCATACCCATGAACCATTTTTATGCTTCATGCGATATTCAAAATCATAAAAGGGGAGAATTCCGCTAAAGTGATCAGATAGTAAAGAATTTGCTTTTTTGACATCATCAGGATGGGTCAGATCTGTCCATCTTTGACTGGACAAAGGGGAAAGTTCTTCAATGGTATAGCCCACAATATCTGCCCAACGCTCATTAAATTTCGTTTGGTCTTTCTTGATATTCCATTCCCATGTGCCAATATTTGTTGCTTTAATGATATTCTGAAGTCGATCCTCGGATTGTTTAACAGCAGAAATATCTTTACTCACACCAAATATGGCATCGTCAGTATTCCATTCACCCCTGAATAAGCGGGTTTCAACTTGTATATGTTGTCCATCTTTGGTTGATAAAGGAATTGAACTGAATTTAAAATGTCCTGCGAGCATTTTTTCAATGTCATTGTTAATGTCATCAAAGTAACACTCAGGAAAGATACATTGAATCAATTGGCCGGTAAGTTCATCCAACGCATACCCAAGGCGATTGGAGACCGTATGGTTGACCTCAATGATACGCCTATCTGAATCCAGAACAAACATGAAATCATCAAGGGAGTTAAAAAAAGCTTGCAAGTTTTTGTGCATTTGCACAGCAATGGTAAACGCTCTGGATATTTCTTTCGCAATAATACTAAATTCTTCAATTTGAAAACGATCTGGATTCAGATATTCACTATCCCCTGATTTTTCCTGAATTCCTGCATTTAACCTATTTAATTCATTTTTTAATCTTTTTAGCAAAAGTTTAGACACAAAGTGCATAAAAACAATTAAAAACAAACAAATAACAATGATGACCAAAATATTAATAATCAGAGATTCTTTAAAGGCAAACTGTTGCTCTTTAATGGCTTCATCAATATCGTCAAGATAAACACCGGTTCCAATGATCCACCCCCATTCATGAATACTTTGAACATACGATATTTTTTTCATGGGTTTTCCAAGACTTGGTTTGTTCCAGGTGTAGGAAACAAACCCACCGCCAGGCCTTTTGGCAACTCTTACCATTTCCTGAATATATTTATAGCCATTTGCATCAGCCAGATGATACAGATTTTTTCCCACGACATCGGGTTGAGCATTGTTCACCAAAGCGATTCCATCGTAGTTCGTGGCAAATATGTAGCCATCAGCATAGGACATACTTTTCAGTAATCTTTTGGTATCATCCTTTAATTTATCCACACTATCTTTGAGATAATACTTTTTGTTATATGCAATCTGGGATAACACCATTTCAACAATAGAAACAATCATTGTTTTTTTTTGATTGAGCAGTTCGTTACGTACAATTTGAATCTGGTACTTATAATCAAAATAAGCATTGATCACTAATGCAATTAAAAGGCAACAGGTAAGTATCGTGATAGCGCCTTTAAAATTTCTGGATATTAGAGATACCAATTGTACGCGATGTTTTTTCATTAAATGATAGGCAATGACGGCAATACTACTCAATACTAGAATCGCTAACAGACAGCCCAAAATTAGAATTAGAATTTTAAGTAATTCTTCCAGCCTGTTAGGTAGACCTTGAATTTTTGTATTATCAGGGAGCTGATTCGGATTCAGTCCATACGCTTTTAGCATGTCATAATCAAAAAGAGCAATATTTGGACTTTCGTTGATCACAGGAAGCACTTGATTGTTATTGATAATGGATAAAGCCAGTTTTCCCGCCATTTCTCCCTGATATTGTGAGATTGCCATCATGCCGCCGACAACACCATGCCCCATATAAAAATCCCACATGCCATAGACGGGTGCAATGGATTCCTGGTGAATCAAACGTGCAGATTCCTCGTATGTATAATATTTGCCATTGGCATCTCGATTAAATAAGATCAAAAGGATAGCATCATTTGGCGAGATTTTTGTTAACCTTGTGATTAATTCTTGAGTCGTCAATTGATCCCACCACTGAAAACTGATTTCCTTTTGAAAGGGTTGTAGTCTTTTTTTTACCTGGTCTTTAACAGCCTGAGCTGTTGGCGTTGTTCCAGTGATAATGATAAGTCGTTTCAAATCCGGTTGAAGACATCTTATCAGTTTAAGAGTGCCTTTGGGATCGACATCTTCCACCACTCCGGTGATTGGATTGTCAATACCTTTCAGTAAGTCATCGTGATAGTTGTTAATGCCACAAAAAATAACTGGCATATCTGCGAACAGTGCATTGGAATATTTTCGAAAAAAAGTAAGTGCATTATTGTCTGAAAGTATCAGCAAATTGGGCTGTTGTTTGGTGTATTTATTTTTCAATAAATTGATTGTTTGGGGGATAATCGTATCCAAAGGATAACGTTTGCTATCCAGGAATTCTGTAAAAATTTCTATATTTTGATGAGCTCCGAGTTGGTCATTAATCCCTTTTTGAATACCATCTGACCAGGAGAAACCTGAATGATAAGAATGAATCACCAAAACGCGGATGACTTCTTTATCATCAAAGTCAATTGCGTGCAGATATGATGGATCAAGGCCCAATAAAACGATCAAAAACAATAATACTGAAAACAAATGAATTCTCAGATATCGAACGAGTTCCACCCATGCAATAAACCTGTCAATACAGAAATAAACAAACTCAGGTTTTCGACACCGCACATTGATCATATAATACTCCTATACTTAGGTTCCTTGCCGAGTTGTTTTCGCAATTCATTCACTTCTTTTTTGATTTCCAAAACACGCTGTTCACGTCCTGTCATTAATCGAATTAACCGATTGCTTTCATTTAGGAGTTTTTGATTTTGTTCTTCAGATTGCTTTCGCTCAGTGATATCTTCAGCCGCGCAGACAATATATTCAACATTTCCTTTAAAATCCAGCTTAGGCGTTTTAATAATTGACATCAAGCGTTTATTTCCAGAATAATTGGGAATCCATTTTTCAACAACAATTTGTTTGCTATTTTTAAAAACATCATCATTATCTGAATGCCATGATTCAGCGATATCTTTGGAAAAAATATCATGAATGTTTTTAAAAGACAAATCGTTAATGCCCACCCCATTGAATTCAGCGTGCACTTTGTTGACAGCACCATAGGTATCTTTATCAGTTAAAAACCAAATTTGTACAGGAATATTATTCAGCAAAATGCGTTTGTTTTCATTTTTACGTTTGATTTCTAATGTGTATTTATAATTCCTCCAGACGCCACTCATGATCTCGCTTGTTGTGTGCAAAATATCAATTATATCCTCTGGCCAGGACTTGTTTTGCGTAACAATGTCCAACCCGATAAATCCAATGATCGCCTGACTTCCCATTATTGGCACAATGACAAATGATTTTGTGTCTTGACTGAAAAAGTATCTTTTTTCTTTAATGTCGTCCTTTACAACGGTATCAACAGATGGAACAATAATATCCTGACCCTTTTGTAAGCTTGCCCAGAACCAGGGAAATGCCCTAGATAAATGCTTTTTTTTGATATATTGAAGAAAAGGGCTGATTCCTTTCAAGCACCATTCATATGATTCATCTAAAATCATGCCATCCTCATTGACCATCACCGCATATGCCCGATCTGCATGTGCGAATTCGCCAATGATTTGAAGTGCCTTTTTCGTGGCATCATTTATGTTAAGTAGCTTTGAGAGTGCCCTTGATACGTTGAGAATGGTTTCTTCAAATTGTTGTTGGTATCGAATCTGTTCGCTCATTTTTTGAAAATGATTAACAAATATACTCATTTCATTTTTTTGATTCAAATAGTCATTTAAAATTTTCGATTTGTGACCTTTTGCAATATTATCAAACTCTTTCTGAATCCTTTTCATTGGCACAAGAATTTGCTTTTTAACCATATAAATGATAAGCGCAATTAATCCCAGACTGGAAAAAAGAACAAATGCAGTGAATTTTATAAAAAATTCTATTAGAACTTGATATCGGATACTATCATCAACAGTAAACACAGCATACCAGTTCCAGGGAATAAATTTTCTAAAAACGCACCATTTATGCGTTCCTTTCCATGTATATTGAAAATTTCCATTCTCATGTGTCACAATATGACCAGAAATATATGAGTTTTTTGCAAGTTCAAAGTCTGGCGAATTCTGTGAGATGTATGGGTGCAAAATGAGTTCACGATCTTTGTTAATAATAAAGAGATATGTCTGATCTGTATTGGCATAATATTTTTTTCTCAGGGATTGGATGATATCTTTTTGATACACATTTTCATAAAGTTCTGGAATGCCGGTTTGTGTCAATTTATCATACGTTTGCTGCAATTCAAACATAACAATTCGAATTCTTTCGGTATAGACTTCAAAAATTTGTCTCTCAGCAATATGTTTCAAGGTGGTGACTGAAATGAAAACAAGAAAAATACTCGAAATAAGGCTAAAACTCAGTATTGTGAGGCTAAATTTTCGGATAATTGTCATAACGTCATCTCCTGATGGCTTTTATGGCAGCAATGCAGACATTTTTCCAGAAAATACGAGTTTTTTGATTCCCTGGTTAAAGTCGGAAACAATTTTAAGATGGTCAGGATTTTTTTTAGAAACCAGCACATAAATTTTATTATGGGTCAAAGAAGGCCCCAAGGTGATCAGTTGTTGACGTTCAGTAGTGGATCTTTCCAATAAATAATATCTTGCAACCTGTTCTGAAATAAGGATAACATCGACTTTTTGGTTCAGGATTAAATGTATCAACTCCTTTGGACCTGAGGCGCTAATTTTGTTAAGATATGTTGCGTTATCAAATTCTCCTGTATACGTATATCCTTTTGACATGCCAATGCGAAGATTTTTTAAATTTTTTAAATCACCATTATAAAGTGCGTCCGCTGTTTTTCTGGCAATAAAAATGGAAGTTGCGGATATGACTGGCAGAGAATAAATGTAATGATTTGTTCGATTTTTCTTATAATACCCCCCAAGTAAACCATCATATTCACCTTTTTGGGAAAGGGATTTTGCTGTAACCCAATCAGTGAATCTGACATTAAACTGATATCCCATTTCATGAAACGCCAGGCGAACGATTTCACAGAAAAAGCCATTTTTGGGTAAGTTCGGTCCAAAATAAGGAGGCCAGGGGGTTGAAATCATGCGAATGGTTTTCGTATTTTTGGGGTCCTGAGAAACAGCAGTTGTTGGATATAGAAAAAAAAATGTCATGAGCGAAATTGCAAGAAATAATACAGTTTTTTTGTAAAAGACTGAGTGTCTCATCAATATTTCTCCAAAATTTTATCAATTAATTAATAAAACCTTCAATAAGATTCAAACATTTTCGTGTTGTTCGAAAGGATGAATCTGATCCTTTTGTCTTTATCAATTTAGATACAAAAAAGTGATGAATCTAAATTCTAAAGCATTTTTTATACCAGAGATGTTGGAGTGATGAAGAATAAACACAACATTTCAATTGTGCGTCTCTACATAGAACATCATGTTTTCGAAAAAGTGACACGTAAATTTTTACTTTTCTCTATCCGAAATCGATTTATCGTTAAAATAAAAAATCTTTGAAAATGAGCAACATTGTACGCATGTGTTTTATATATTATGACTATACAATCCAGTATTCTTAAATGTGGGCACTATTTTTTTCGGGCATTCCTATGAAAAGCTCTAATAAAACGTTCCTCATTATTCAATATTTGTTGATACGTTTCTGAGCCATGATGACATGCTGACACTGAAGAAGATGAATATACATAAGCACCTTGAACAGCTAATAGTAAGGAATTCTCGAAAAATAAGTTCATCATTTAATAAGTGTTCATTTTGTTTTTGAACCATGATTACACTGAAGAAGATGAATAAGATGAAATAAAGACACTTTAAATTCATTTTAATCATCTTCTTAAATGTAATCATGGTTCAAAAAAACAGAACAAATTTTGGTATGCATATGCTTAGGAATGCTCGGAAAAGTAAGTTCCTCATTATTCATAATTTGTTGATTCGTTTCAGAACCATGATTACACTGAAAAAGATGAATAAGATGAAATAAAGACACTTTAAATTCATTTTAATCATCTTCTTCAGTGTAATCATGGTTCAAAAAACTGAATGAACATTTATTTAATGGGGAACGTATTTTCAGAACGTTCCTAAGATAAATTTTTAAGTGCTTTAAATTTATCTTATTCAGTGTAATCGTACTTAAAAAAATGATAATAAACGAATGCTCCGGCCATTTTAGTCGCACTCACATCTTGGCCTACATCGGATACAGTTAAACTCACTTTCAGTCATAAACTGTCATTTACAGCACCAAATTTATATTGACAGACAAAGAAAATATCTTTATAGTAAAGATTTTATTCCTCAGAAATTTTATGAAAGTTTACGTGCAACCAAATGCATTGTAATAGTATTAATTTTATAAATTAACAGGTTAATCAAATATGAAAGATGAAAAACCGCCGGTTAAATTAAAAGGGGTAGGAGATAGCTTATGGGTGTCCATTGATCCGACGCAAACCATAGAAAAATTGAAAAAAGAACTGATCACTGTTTTTCAAAGGTTGGGTCACCTGACAATCCAAGCGAAAGTGGTACTGGATCTGGAAGCAGAAGGTAATTTTGATAGCCTAGTTGTTGAATTACGAAAATTTTTAAAAGACAAATATGATGTCGCATCAGTATTAGAAAACGATAAAAAGAAAACAAAAAACAAGAAAGAGAGTCAAGGAAAATCTCAGGACTGGAATAAGAATTGGAAATCCAGACGAAGCGATGTTTTGATGATTGCCGGTCGGATTCGATCCGGGCAGCGAATCAAAGCCAGACGTCATCTTGTGGTTCTTGGCGATGTTAACCCCGGTGGTGAGGCAATGGCTGGTGGCGATATTATTGTTTTGGGAAGTCTAAAAGGAAAAGCAGTTGCCGGACAACCGGATAATCATGATGCGATCATTTTGGCTTTGGATTTTAAACCCACCCAGGTTCAAATTGGTATGAATGTTGCTGTTGGAATTGATACTGATGCGCCACAAACTGCAGAAATTGCTAGAATTGAGGATGGAAGCATAGTTGTTGAAGAATATATGCAATCCAACCCTTTTGCAAAATTACATTGGCCTCAGGCCAGGTAAAAAAAATTGTCAGACAAATGAATCGGCTGCTGTAATCATTTTACAGTGGCTGTAACCAATAAACAAATGAGGTGGATTTTGGAAGGAAAGGTTATCGTAATAACATCTGGTAAGGGAGGAGTAGGAAAGACTACAGCCACAGCCAGTATTGGTGCCGCCTTGGCGCTTGAGGACAATCGTGTTGTTGTCATGGATATGGATATCGGTTTACGAAATCTTGATGTCGTTATGGGGCTTGAAAACAGGATTGTATTCACAGTGGTCGATGCTGTCAATGGTGTTTGTGATACCAAACAAGCAGCAATTAAAGACAGACGTATCAAAGATTTATATCTGATTCCTGCCTCGCAAAGTGACAATAAGGACGTGCTTGAAGCCGATGGCATGATCAAGCTTTGTGATGAACTTCGAAAACAATATGATTATATTGTCATTGATTGTCCGGCAGGCATAGAAAAAGGATTTCAAAATGCAGTGGCTGCTGCTGATGAAGCACTTGTCCTTTGTACTCCAGAGGTTTCAGCTGTGCGTGATGCGGATCGAATTATTGGTTTATTATATGCTCGCTCCATTACGCCGAAACTAATCTTGAACCGTATCGTCCCACAGATGGTTGAACGTGGTGACATGCTCAGTCATGATGATGTCGTTGAAGTACTGTCAATCGAACTACTCGGCCTGGTTCCTTTGGATGAGAATGTCGTTGTGTCAACCAATACTGGCATTCCGGCAGTATTACAAAAAAATTCTCCTGCAGGTGAAGCGTTCCAACGAATTGCAAAACGTATCAATGGTGATGTCGATTTACCCATCGAAGTTCCTAGATCGGGTCGAGGTCTCTGGAAAAAACTTGCACGAAAAATTGGAATACGCAGAAAGGGGGCTTAAAATGAAATTCAAGTTTTTTGAAAAATTGAAAGAAAAAAGGCAACGTAAAAAAAGTGCAAGCGGCGGTATTGCCAAAAAACGCCTTCAATTTGCTATTATTTATGATAAGTTGGAAGTCTCAGATACAATGCTTCAATCCCTTCACCACGATATATTGACTGTTATTTCCAAGTATTTTGAGATTGATCGCGAATCATTAAAAATTGATATCAAACCCACTGAAGACCTATCATCCCTGGTTGTCAATACACATATCCTTCGGGCAAAACCTGCTTCTGCAAAAAAGAAAAAAATCGCATCTCAAAAAATAGCATCCAAAAAACAATAACTTTTAGTTCTTGAAACAATTTAAATGAAAATTATTTCAAGAACTTTCTCTATCCATGGAAAATATTCATGTTTAATATATTTCAGTATACAACAATTATTATTATTGGAATATTGGTCCAAAATACGTTTGCACAAATTACGTTGTCCCAGGTAAAATCCTGGGGATATTGGCTTCAAGCACCCAATATTGATATCATTTGTCACAGCCATTATGATTTTTTTGTTATTGATTATTCTTTTGATGGTACTGATCGAAAGGCCTTTACATCAGCGCATCTGGAAAAAATGCACAATGCAAACAAGCATGTTCTTTGTTATTTTTCAATTGGTGAGGCAGAATCCTATCGTTTTTACTGGAAAAGTCACTGGAAAGCCGGAACGCCTTCATTTTTAGGACAGGAAAATGAAAATTGGCCAGAAAATTTTAAGGTCAAATACTGGGATCAACAATGGTGGGATTTGGCTTTACGACCATATTTAAACAGAATTCTTTCGGCAGGCTTCGATGGAGTCTATCTTGATATTATTGATGCCTATTACTACTGGTCTCAAGAGGGCTACCCTTTGAAAGAGTGTGCCAATCAGATGATTGATCTGATTGGGCAAATACGAACATACGTTACGAGAAAAGGCCGGTCAAACTTTACTATTTGTCCCCAAAATGCATTGGGAATCGTATGGGATGCCTCTGCGCCTGCAAAACAGAAATATCTAAAAATAATTGATGCCGTTGGCGTTGAAAGTCTTTTTTTTAACTATTGGAGTCCTGACGATCAGACGTATCGGTTAAAATGTCTTCGACAGTTTGATCAGGCGAAAAAGCGAATTTTTAATGTTGAATATATCAAAGAAAAACAGTGGGATGCCTACCGAAACTACCTAAAAAAGCAGCCTTTTCCAATTGTTGGTTATCCGGGAAATGAGAAACGAGATTTAAAAGAATTGATTATTTTTACACCATAAGAACAAAATGCCCTTCGGGCAATAATTTTCTTTATGAGTATTCAAACGCTGAAAATAAGTTCCTCATTATTCAAGATTAGCGGATTCGTTTTTGAACCATGATTACACTGAATTAGATGAAATAAAGACACTCTAAGTTCATCTTACTCAGTGTAATCATGGTTCAAAAACGAGCCCGAAGAGCCCGAAGGGCATTATGTTCTGATATCTATCGATTTTTAGTTTTTCCGATACATATACCATGAACAATAATTAATGGTAGTTCATTTATGTAACACCCATACAGGGCTTAAGAAAATACCCCCGCTCAAATAAAACAAGTATTGATTTATTTTCATTAATTTCTGTAAAGATGGTGCTGTTTAACCCCTTCAAGCTTATACATATAACGATGTTTTTTCAGATAATCATGCATAAACAAACTGCTGGCTGGAGTCAGTCCATAAATCATGTCAGCCGCTAAAAGAACAGCCGCGCCTGTCCAGGTCGTTTGTTCATCAGTGTAAATAATTTTATCCGGTACAGTAACCCCCATCCAAAATGCGCCATTTTTATATTGATTATCCTTTATCCATCCCAATATTTGTTCAGCCAGACAAATTCTTCCAATAGATACCAATGCCATAATTAATTCAGAGGTTTCAGCCATCGTGACCCAGGGGCGTTCAGAAACACATCGGATTCCCCAATTGGTAATTGCAAACTTTTCCCATTGAGAATCAATTCTCTCATGAGCAGCTTTTCCGGTTAGAACACCGCATAAAACTGGATAATACCAGTCCATGGAAAAATTAGACTTGGTTTGATCAAAAGCTTGAGGGCATTTTCTAAGGGCATGAGCCAGTTTCATTCGAGCTGCTTCCCAATGAGGTTGCTTATCTCCAACAATTGACATCATTCGAATTGCGCAACTCAAACTCATGAAAATCGAACTACATCCTGTTAGCAATGCACGTTTTTCAATAGAACCATTGTCACTTTCAGCCCAGTATATTTGACCTTCTGGCCCCTGATGATCTACGATAAAATTAATGGCCTGACAAACAATGGGCCACATCTCTTTTAAAAAAGACCGGTCACCAGTGATCATGTAATAATGCATCAATCCAACAGCAATGTATGCGGACATATTGGTATCTTTGTAAGTGCCTTGTTTGGGATTACCATTCTCATATTCTGCCCACCAGCTGCCATCACGAAGCTGGTTGTTTGCAAGCCATAAATATGCGTGTCGCGCTTGATGAAGATAGCCACCAATAGCGAGTCCCATCGCACTTTCTACATGATCCCAGGGATCTGTCTTTCCGCCAACGTACCAGGGAATTTCACCTGATTCTTTTTGTACGCTCAGAATGTAGCTGGTTGTTAACGCTATGTCTACATATAAGGGGTGTATGTTTCGAGAAGCTGCGCCATCAAACATTAAGAATCCTTTATTTGTTGAAGAATCAATCAATCTCAATTTTTTTTAGATTCAGATTAACTAAAAAAATAAATAAGTTTATCAGTTTTTAGAAATAAATCAAGTGAAAATTAAATTGAATTCGGTTTCTGGCAGTGGCAACCATCAATATAACGAATCTTTGTTTGATCTTTCATGAATGAATATATAAACTTAGATTTTATCATTTGAGAATAACCAAAAGCGCTGGAGCTATTCAACAAATAATTCTATTTCAGCTTTTGGTGCAGTTTACACTTGTTTATTCGCTATGGAAAGCGCTGAAAATAAGTTGCTAACAATTCATTTTGTTTTTGAACCATGATTACACTGATGAACTTATTTTTTTAATTTTCCTTAACTCACTAATTAAACTCCAAGCATATGCGTACCCAACTGCTCATTTTCTTTTTTTGAACCATGATTACACTGAAGAAGATGAATAAAATGAATTAAAGTGTCTTTTTTTCATCTTATTCATCTTCATCAGTGTAATTATGGTTCAAAAACAAAATGAACAATTATTAAATGACGAACTTATTTTCAGAGCTTTGACAAAGACTCAATATATGAAAAAAACCAGATATCTCCCCATAAAGCTTTAACAACCTTTTCCCATGGTATATGAATTGAGTGTAACCAAAATTGTTGGTCTAACCGAAACCAAGCCTATGAGCAAAACCAATGTAAAGGCGAACCTTATGTTCGCCCTCCGAACAATAACCAGAAACGAACCTATGACCAAACCCCATACATTTCCAGACATAGGTTTGATTCCGGTTATTGTTGGGAGGGCGAACAAATTGATGATCGCTTACTTATCTTGTAACCTAAAAAATGTTGACAAGCCTGTTGAAATGATTTATTGAAATTTCAAATTAATGATATCAGGTGCTGTCATTATCCGACACAAGAGGGAATCCCGTGTAAATCGGGAGCGGCCCCGCCGCTGTAATCGGGGACAAAAACTGCATACATGTCACTGTTTCAAAGTTTGAAATGGGAAGGCGCAGTTGGAGGTTGATCCGAAAGTCAGAAGACCTGCCTGAATACGATGAAAATGCCTTCGTGGATCAAGGCATTTGTTGATCATGAGGATAAAAAAGGGAATCCCCGGATCGATTTATTTCGGTTCGGGGTTTTTTTTTGCATTTTTTTTTACACTCTATGAGAAATAATGACCAATGAGGTAGAAAGCCTGGAGTGGAACGATGAATCCGAAAGTGTTCATATTCTTATTTGCTTTTCTGGCAGCGGTGACCCAATCAGTGATTGCAAAAAAACCAGATCGTGTGCAAACGCTAGGCACAATTGTTGTCAGTGCTCAAAAAGATGAAGAGATTGTATTTCAAACAGGGGACGTCGATTTAGAAGAAACTCCTGCCTTTTATTCATTGATCAAACGCGATCAATTTGAAGGCAAAATTGAAAGCCTGGCAGACGTAATCGAAAAAGAAGCCGGCGTTCAGGTGAATCAGGCTGGTGGGTTGGGGAGTTATTCTGTGATTTCATTGCGGGGTTCAACCAGTGAACAAGTGATGATTTATATGGATGGCATCTTATTGAACGAAGCAACCGGCGGCGGTGTGAATTTAAGCAATATATCCCTGTCTGATGTTGAATCCATCGAAATTTATCGCGGTATCTCACCAGCCAATTTTGGCAAGGCATCCATTGGGGGGGTGGTCAATATTAAAACCCTTCGGAATAAACAAACGCTGGCAGGTCATATCAGTGCTGGCAAAGCTTCTTTTGATACCAACCGCGCATCTGCTTATATCAATAATACTCTGGAAAACATGGACTATATTCTTTCTGCCGAATACCTGCGATCTGAAAATGATTTTCCATTTATCAATAAATATATGACCCCTGAGAGTTCAGCAGACTGGACTGAGGAACATCGCAAAAATGCCACTCTCAGACAATATAATTTTTTAGGAAAAATGGGCTATGATTTTACTGATACAGTTCGCCTGACCCTTGTGAATCAATGGTTCAGTAAAGATCAAGGAATTACCCGACGTAATAATTTGAAAAGCAGCACCCGCTTTGATACCGACCGCAATATTCTCACCACTGAACTTACGATGAATAACCTGGGAAAATATCATCTGAATACAAAATCAAGGATCAGCTATACATGGAAAGAGGAAGATTATGATGATCGAAAAAATCAGATCGGCAAGGGAGAAATTCGTACTCTTGACAAGTTGCATGGTCTCAGTGCAAATTTTTTTACCGAGTTTCTAACAGAAAATAATTCATTCAGTGTGATGTTGGATCTTAAAATTGAAGATTATTTATCCAGGGATTTTTATCAACGAAAGAACCCCAATGAAAGCAATCGGGAAACATATATTGTGGGGGCCCAGGATACCTTATTTCTGATGGATCAGAAATTAAGCATGACACCAGCGATTCGGTTGATGCGCGTGAACAATTTTCTCTTCTCAGCTAAGGACCGGTTTGGAAGGCAATTATATTCAGATAAACGCAAAGAAAATTTCTGGATGCCCCAAATGGGCATCAAATATCGCATGCTTCACTGGCTGTCATTGAAATCCAATATTGCTCGGTATGTCCGGGAACCTTCTTTTTTTGAGCTTTTTGGTGATCGCGGGTATTTTTCTGGAAATCCAGAACTGGACCCTGAAAAAGGAAAAAATTTCGACATTGGCGTTGATATTAACTGGAAGTTATCAAACGCGTATGTGAGTCGATTGACCTTCAGCGGTGCATATTTTGTCAGTAATACAGATGATATGATTATCAGATTCTTTAACGCTGCGGGCTATTCAAAAGCAAAAAACCTTTCGAGAAGTCGCATTCAAGGTATTGAAACATCCATAAAAATCGATTTTTTAACCTATTTCAGACTTCATTGTAATTATACCCACCAGGATACAGAAAATCTGTGTGATGATCCGGTTAACAGAGACAATAATGGAAAAGCCCTTTCAGGGCGACTGGCAGACAGTTTTGTGGGAAAGTTTGAAGCTCAATGGAAGACATTTAAAATTTATTTTGAACATATCAGAGAATCTGGCATGTTTTACGATGAAGCCGAGTTATTGGCTGCACCTGTTAAAAAAGTATTCAATTCCGGTATGGTATGGCGTTATGATACTTTTCAAGCCACCTTTGATATTAAGAATATTGGAAACAATCAACATGAAGAATACTTCCGATATCCACTTCCTGGAAGATCATATGCGGTAAGTATAAAATATAATTTTTAGGAATATTAAAAAGATTAATTCC
>Ga0272440_1001880_pt1 | contig 16772 bp, 38 predicted proteins | sample SSMMMBAug17_FD_192440 | JGI IMG/M metagenome (GOLD analysis project Ga0272440, IMG submission 192440) | Marine sediment archaeal communities from Little Sippewissett salt marsh, Falmouth, MA, United States - SSM-MMB-Aug17 | ecosystem: Environmental > Aquatic > Marine > Wetlands > Sediment ... | reverse complement strand
ATTGAATCTTATCTAAATGTGGTAAGGTCTCACGAATGTGGAGTAATCCATTATTTATAACTGATTCAAGACCATCATGGATTTTACCGAATTTACCCGACTTACTACCAAAACCAGAGTATAAGTCTGCAAATTTCATACCTTTTCCCGCTGATTTAAATTTTCGAGTTTGAGGAAAATAACTTCGGATTTGTTCTATCATACTCAATTGCCAGAAATCTGATTCTATATATAAAGTCGCATCGGGGTATTTCTCTTTTGCTCTACGTATATAACTCAAACGTTTATTAAATGACCATGCTTGCCCTACCCACGCATCTACTAAAAAGTAATGGGCTTTGTATTTACATACTAATAATAAAGCGTTATAATCCGCATCCTTTGATTGACCATACGCCATATCCATTATGAGTACTTTATGTGCCCGATCAAACATACGCATGAAATCTTGTTCTATAGGCACTCTTGAACTCGGACCATATAAACTTACATTTTCCCATTTAAATACATCTCCTTCGGGTAGGTATGGTCTTTGTTGATATTCCATTTCGAAATGATACGGATTCCCTTTACGCATAATCGGGATACATTTAATCCCTTTATCGGGGTCTTCTTTTGTCATAGAGTATTTGCCTTTGCAATCATCGGAAAGTTCATATTCTCCTTCTACTTTTGCACCGATTGATTTACCGAACTCATTTTTGATTATTTCGATAGTATGAGGGAATTTTCGTACTAATGGTATGGTTAATACATCGAATATACCTAATTCATCCCGCATCCACTGATACACATCATCTACCCCTTTACGAGTACATATAACGTATAATTGTTTACATGTTTCAAGACTTCCTTGAAATTCACCCCAAAAGGATTTAAATTTGTCTAATGCGTTTGCTTGCCGTTGCGCATCATTACTCCACGGGTCATCAATTAATCCAAAGTCATAATGAAATCCTAATGATTTTGTATCTTTCCATGTAATACCCATTAATGTGGGTTCAATGGTTTCGATTTGTCTATGACATTCTATAACAACTTCAGTGTTTTTACCTTTTACTCTAGAAGTCCTATTATCATTCAATAAATAGCCGTAGTCGGCAACAATTTCGGGTGCTAGTAGTAAGTTACGTATCATCCTCATACGTTGCACCACTTTGCTATATTCCTCCGACAAAATGAAGGCTCTCACATTCGGGTTATCGCAAATAGTACGAACGATTTTTGCATTACTGATGATAGTTTTACCCGCAGAACGAAATACTTCTATAAGACACCGTGGATGTCTCCTCATGAATTTTAGTATGGTTTTTTGTGTTTTGTATAATGAACCGAATATCGCTTTAGGTATATACCGCACGATCCATTCTTCATCGCTTAAATCGGATACGAAACCAGTTGGTTCGGGTTTTATAGTAGGATCATATGGTCTGAACTCGCCATCAGGAGTTAATTGCCGCAATCCAAACTCTCCTCTAAAGGCTAATTCTAATTTTTTTAATTTATTTTTTGGTAAATCAGGAGATAATAGATCAAAAATAGAACGAGGGGTTTTACGAACAATTTTTCCTTTTTTTTCGGGTATGTCTAATACAGAAGTATGGAAATATCCATCATCATTATAATACCCTTCACGGTATCTAAAGTATTCTCGGACGGCTTCTTTATAATCATCATCCTCATAATCGAGGTTATTATTTTTACAATACTGATAGACTTTTTGCCGTTGACTATCTGAATCGAAAATGCGGTTTCTCGCCATTGTATAAAGAAATGTGATTAGATTAAGTATAGTATAATAAAAGATTGGTGGGAGGCTATATTAGACTCCTGCCCCCCGTTTGGGAGTATCTTATCGACAACGGGATTCGCACCCTACTCTCCAGGCGGTTTACACACACCAAGTATGTTCGCTGTTGACACCTTTGTTGATAAGAGGGTCTATCTTACACGTGTATGACATTCGAGTCCCGTATATATACGGAATATCTCGGTCATAGACAAGAGATAGTGAGATATGGAGTTCGGGGTGAGAAAAATTATGAGTTTAGGAGGTTGATGTTCAGTTGACTCGCATATCTCTGACAAAAATAAAAAATTTTTGCCTACCTTATTTTGTATTTCTGCGCTTATAAATGTTACGGTTTTTGATGCTCTTTCCGCTTAAAAACGATAATATATATATCATTCCCTACTGTGTGTATGAAATACCCGTCACGGTTTTTCACATTTGTAGTATCCAGAATTTGTTGGGTCTTTTTATCCACTATAGTAATCTTCACCTTTACGCAACTCCGCTATCCATTCATGTACTATATGATATTCGGGTAAGTTTTTCGCTTTTTTTTCTAAATACTCGATAATAAATTGATTCGCCGATTTTAGATACCCGTTCACACCACACATGATAAAATCGTTTTCATCTGCCTTATCTACATCCAGTGTAATATCTGTTAAATTTACAAAGTTAAATACCGCTCCACTACGTGTGTTCGTCATCTTTTTCCTCTTCTTCCTCTGTATGAGTATACATATACTCAATTTCATTAATGACCCCAGGTATATAAAAATAGAGGTCTCCCTCACCATAATCTCCAAACATGTAATATTTTGAAGGGTCGCCGTATTCAGTCCTCCACCGCTCTTTACTTTTACGTTCTAAGTGTTTCATTGCCCAGATCTCTCCCAATAAGACGAGTACTGTCGCCATGATTACAAAGAGGGTTGTCCCGAATACACCTATTAATACTTGCCAGTACCATGCTACATTCCAAATCATTGTTTTACTCTCCTTTCACTTTTATTCTGTTCATCCTAGCTCGCTGCATAAGTTAGTATAAGACCACGGTTTTTTCTGGTTTTACTAACGCCCTAGGGGTACGCCCGAACTTACCTCATGCAGGTTCGAGGGATTCTATACCACTGGCTAACCTACTGATCAGATAGGAATTATTCGCCAGCACTGTATATTCGAACATGTTCTATCCTAGCTCGCTGTATGATGTCAAGGATTGTTTTTAGCGATTACGCTAGTAGCTATACCAATCACACTCATAACAGTTTCGAGGGATTTTTACTTTCCTTTTAAATATTTTTATTTCTCGATCATGTATTCTTCAATTGCATTATACACAGCTTCGGCTTCTTGACGGTTCATGCTTCGGGATCATACTCCTCGATAGTGTATTCACTCGGCTCAATAAAGAAATACTTTTCACATCCGTCGCACCGCACGTAATAGGTAATACAATACTCTACTACCGTCTCTTCATACTCAAGTGCCTCGCCACAGTATGGACATGCTGCCGTATCTACATCCTTGATTGTAAAGGTCTTGAAAATATCTACCATATCCTATTTTATTCAGCATTATTTATAAACTTTTTGATTTATCCCCACATTTTACGGTTTTGTATCGGATTTGTGTATTTTGTGGGAATGGTTTTTTGTGATTTTTTTTTTTTTTTTTTTTTTTTTTTTACATTTTTGTAAATTTTTTGTGTTATTCCATCTACATGTATATGCTGGTATTTTGGGCTATCGTTCCATTTTGACCCCCCATTGCAACGTTCTAAATCTCGTGGTATTTGGCACGGTTGCACTCCGATCATAATTTGCAACGTTCTATTTGGCGTTCTGGTGCAACGTTTCTGCCCAAAAACGATATATTTATATATACTCTATCATTAATACTTATAGGTCAATTTGATTGACTAAAAACGTCAAAAAACCATTTCCGCATGGTTTTGCAACGTTGCAGTCGCTCAAAAACGCCTACAAATCATTTAAACGGACTTGAAACGGAAAATGACTGGAAACGAAAATCAATCAGAATTTGAATTCGTGGTAGACGAATGGAAGAATCTACTTAACCAAAAAGAACATTTAGACAATATAATCAAGGGATACTTTGAATTGATTAAGGAAACTGCACTTCAGATCTCTAAGTGCAAGCACGACGTTCATGTAGCGGAATACATGGATACCTTAACCGATTTTTACTGTTCTCTCTCAGATTATCAGCAAGAGCATGGGGATGTCGTAGATAGGCTATCAGAAATTGAAGCCGAGCATTCTCTAACCATTTGCTGAAAAAAAGTATAAGGAGCAGCCCACATATGCAAATTAGAATAAATGCTGATATGTTACCTATGTATGCCGAGACTCTATTAGCCGAAATAGAAGATCTCACCAAGGAATTAGACCAGATTCGTTCTATGGTCTTTCCCTTGGCACATGAAATTGTAAAGTTACGGGAAAAAGAGGCAATAGCCTATTACACCAACATGGTTCACAGAATCATGAAAAACCGTAATGTCTTGCTTAAGCAACTGTATGATCTTCAATCTATTTACGTAGATCAGCATCTCGAGCATAGACTATAACTTTTTCTTTTTTTCTATTGACGTTTCATTTTAGCGGAAATTTGAAACGTCTTATCCCATTTTTTTCTTTATAAACTTTTCGGAAGTCAAAAATACAAAAGTAGACAACGTGCCATTTTACCCTCATTTTGAAACGTTCAGTTTTTTTCAGTATTTGGCACGTTTTCCAAAAATAGCCGATTTTGAAACGTTCTATTTCTTTAGTATGTCGCAACGTCGCATTATAGCCCGATTTTGAAACGATACATACTATATTTAAAGGATGATACGATGTCTGTTTTTTGAAGTTTCACTTCATGATTCTTTATATACAAATTACGTTGCATTTTTGCCCGTTTTTGCAACGTTTCATTTATCGACCTTTTTAGAACGTTCAAATTTAGATCCATTTTTCGAACGTTCAATTTTTCCTCAATTTTCGAACATTCGATTTTTACCGATATTTCGAACGTTCAGTTTTACATGTGTTTTCGAACGTTCAAAAAAATGGTAATTTTCGAACGTTCATGTTAAATTATGTTAAATTGTGTTAGGTCGTGTTAATGTTAAATTGTGTTACGTTTGATGTTAAGTCGTGTTATGTCGTGTTATAATCGTGTTAGATCGTGTTAGGTTGTGTTAGATTGTCCACTTTTGTAAGTCTGACTTTCCAAAAAAGTTTTAAGTAGCCCAAAATTAACTCATCTCAGCGCTCGAGTAGGCATGACACGAAAGAACGCTATATAGCCTATAGGGGTATAGGCACATACACAACATAGGAGGTTGATAACGTATGACTCAAATAACCCAACAACTACAGAACTGCTCCCTCTGTAGTAAAGAATATGAGCAAGGAAAAATCCTCTTTAAAGGAGGTAAAGTCATAAACGTATGTAGTTTATGCTGGTATAGAGAAACTGGAAGAACACCACCACCAGAGACAGTTATAGCGGATGCTAAGCCAATAGTAGAAGCGGAAGTAGAGGAACAAGTAGACGTTAGGGATATAGAAGAGTATGCACCTAACGAGGATGAGTGCTATAACCCATTAGTAGAAGACGAGACGTTATATACGTGGGCTGAGGGTAGCGGATTACAAATGAAGGTATGGTGTAATGAATGTAAAGCACAGAACAAACATCGGGCTAAGCCATATAGCGTGAAAGGTATAGCGAACCATATCAAGTTCAAACACCCTAACGTGGAAGATATGGAAGGATCAAGACCCTTAACACCTAAGGAAGCACGTGAAGAACGTCTATCATACGTGAGAGTATCCGAATTACAGAACGTGCATAAGGCAGTATCATTAGCCATAGAGGAACAGATAAAGGCTCTATATCAATTAAAGCAACTAAGAAAGGATATAGAGCAACGTATGAGGTAGACGAACACCTATACGTATCAATTTTTTATCTAATAGGAGTATGAACACCATGATGTATCTAATAGATGGAGTATGGAAGTATCCATACCACGTGTGCCGTAAATGCGGAACGTATCACGTGAAACTGCGGAATAGAATGGTAGTATGTGAAAATCGGGAGGATAGATACGAAGAATTCTTCGTCTGTAGACGTTGTAAATAGACGTATATACAGTGTATATACAAAGTCAATTTAAACGTGCTGTAGGTGTAGTATGAAGACCAAATCCGACAAAAATCATCACCTAAGTCAACTTTTTATTGTATATATTAATATTAACGTTTTTTAATATACAATAAAAATATAGATTCAAACTACATGCTTTTTGTCGGGTTGCGACTACAAGCCCTTTATATACAACTCGGCATACTGCCCGACAAAAACACACACGTCTACCAAAAAGTTTAAAAGTGAGAAAAAACAAAAAGAACGTGACCAAAAATGAAATACGAGATAGTAGAGAGATATGATGGGAATACCGAGAGGGTAATATATACAACTTCCTCAATCGAGAGAGTAATGAGGAAGACAACAGAGTTAGAGACGAGATACTACGACATATGTATCTACGTTCGAGATAACATGGGAGGTGTTGTCTATGGATAAATACTATATACGATATGATTATAAGGATGGGGACGAACAGCGGTATAATTGCATACAAGAGATACCAACCACGTGGGAGTGGGCTGGTGTTAAGGCTATGTATAAGATGTTTAAACGTGACCCATGCAAATACCAAGTAGAGATACTCGTGCGAGTAGAGGAGGGGTTTATACATGACTAAACTCTACCGCATAATACGTATTAACCCCCAAGCCGATATTACACAGCGAGTTATAGGTATATATACCGATGAAGAGTTATGTGATATTCATCTACACATGGCACAAGGGTTTAATCCAACCTATACTGCTATATGGGGGGTTAAGGTAGAATATAAAAAGGAGGTATATCATACATATGTATGAACGGAGTGGATTTAGTCTCTGTGAGTATTTCGGTTGTAAGCGTTGTCGTTACCGTAAGCGTTGCAGTGAACGTCGACCGAAAACTTTAAAAGCAACAAAAAACAAATTGAATTCAGCACCAAAAAAGAGTTGATTACTATGAAGAAAATAACCATAATAAAAGTAGGAAAACACCAAGTAGAAGATACACTTCTACGGAGTATCTTAGATACTCCAAATGCGGAATTAAAAGATGACTATTTAGACATAAAGGAATCCTATCTACATGATTTATCGTTACACTACGCATCTATGATAGAGGATATGCTATTAGAGTGCAGTATAGTCTCTAATACGGGCAATCATACCTTAAAGCGTCTTAATACCTATATAGAGCGTTTAATAGAGGTAAATGATATGCTATGCTTAGCGGGTGAAGAATGCGATAACCGTAATCTGTAGGTGGAGCAACACGTCAACCGAAAACTTTTTAAATGAATTTTCATTTTTTCAAAATGTCGAAAAAAATCGAGTAGTATTGTATATAGAACGGATGGGTAATATAGTGAGTGTATTACCCCGTAATCTATATAGATACGGACATACTCACATAAATCCTCATATAGAGGTCAAATATCATGTCAAACACAACCAATAAATCTGACGTGAAGTCTACTCCTAAAAAAGTAGCATTTACACCAGTGAACATTATTACCTTCGAACGTAACGTAACCATGTATGTTGACGAAAAAGACAACATCTGGATGAAAGTAGACAGTGGAAAGACCTTAGACCCATCAAGTCCTATGTCGTGGACTAAGTCATATAAGAACTTATCTACGGGAACTACTGGCGGAAAACAAATCGTTCCTATACCGGGACGTAACATTTATGCACAATTGAACGTCTACGAAACACCACAAGGTAGCCTAATGCAAGTAGCGAACCTTATCCAGAACGAGATTACCCTTATGAAACAAAAGGGATTAACTCCCGTCATCCTACGTAGTCATTTAGAGGAAGCACTTAGACAAGTGCAGTAATACCTCACTACGTTACATCTTCTTTTTTTTTATACTATAGTCATGTGCGTATCATGTGACGTGTGGTCACGTGAACGTAAGACATGAAACCTATAGAAGAGTTACATGTATACGTTACATCGCTGGAAATACTCCAACGTGAAATACGTAAGTTGGAGGAAGAATATGAAGACCTTTTACGTATAACCGAACGTATGGTAGATAACATGGACGTGGAAGTATATCGTGATCCACGTGGATACCATATCCATACGTGTATGTTCTGCGATAATAAACTATTCGTGAATTTACCTATAGAGCGGGACTGGGAATATAAATACTGGAAACACGAATACGAATGTAAGAACTGTAAAGCGGAACGAGAACGTAGACATAAACATAACGAGGAAGAGGAGGTGGAATATCTATGAAGTGTGCAAATTGTGGTCAAGAGATTAACGTAATCGAAACACGTGGTGAGACAGACGTGGGATATTGTATGAATTGTCATGGCTTTACGTTAGAAGTGCATATGACCAACTATATAAAGGTATTAGACAGCGAGGATATAGACTTAATGGATATAGACTATTAAGAGATATGAGACGTGGAGCGGTAGTCCTCACGTGAGAGGCACGTTACAAACACCTACCACCAATACCATGAGAGGAAAAACATGAAACCAGAAGATATGTTAGAAAATACATTACGTGTATATGCGTATATGCACGATTTGAACACACCCCCAAATGATATGTTCTTTATGTGTGAATGCGGGAACGTGTTGGTAGTTGTGAACGGTAGCGAATACGAAGACCAGAACGGGTATTATAACGCTACGTGTGAATGTGTGTCGTGTGAGGCACATGTCGAAATAATCTGTAAGAACAAACCTAACCTATTAACATATGACGAAATGCTACAAATACGTGAGAACGTGCATTTAGATCATACATGGGAGGAATACCAAAATGAAAGAATACGAGATACTGAATAAGGAAGAGCGTCTCGAACACATAGACAGTTTATTAACTCGTCTTAACACGTATTACGAGGCTGATATGTTAGCAGACGTGAACGAATTAGAAGACTGGCGTAAGATCATAAGCAGTTTAGTATCCCTTAAGATGTTAGTAAAAGAGGGACGTATGCCAGAATCGGGATATACCATACACGAATTAACCACGTTACGTATAGCAAAAGCCTATATGGAAGAGAAAGAAGAACGTGTGTTAAAGGAAGGTCTTGAGATTATGTATGAGACCTTAGAGGAGGATGAGGAGTATGAATAGAATGAGACGAAACGAATACACATTAGTAGAAGAATTTACCCTTTATCTCGACTCGTTACGAGACAAATGGTATGATATACGGGCTACGTGTCGTAAAAGTAATTTTAATACATTATCAGAACTACAAGGAATGGTAGTTGAAATGTGTCCTTTCTGTTACGAGTCATGTAGACGTGCACGAGACGAATATGGAATAAATGCGTCATATAACTATACCCGAATATGTTCAGATGGAGACGCATTCGCATGTAAGCATTATTGTGGTATAGATAGAGAATTATGTGGAGACGAATCCTCATTAGTTCATATATCTTTTGATGATTTCGCAGAAATAGACGAAATATGCGAATACGTAGAGGTTGTTGTAGAGATTATGGAAGCGAACCTTAGAACCTTAGAACGTCTATTGTTGGAGGGATTACCATGTCGGAATTAGACACCTATACCATGAAGAACACGTTTCGAGACATGAAAGAGTTTCTTGACGACTGGAAACCCTTTCGTGTCTTATGGGATATTTTTAAACGTGGGATAAAACGTTCGTCACGTAATAAATGGAATAAAATTAAGGATTGGTATTACGGTAAAGCGTTTAAATTACGTGTATGGTATTTTGAAACACGTGAATGTATGTATTATAAACGTTTACGTTTCCAATACAACCTTAATAAGACATTAGAGAATCTATATGTGGAGGTAGCGGGATGAAAGTTACGTTAACGTTACACACAAGTGCAACATACGAGGAATCAATACTTAAAGATCTTGTGGATTTTTTAGCAGAATTTACTGCTTCATATATGACGGGATATGAGATAATCGTAAGCGGGAGGGATATAGAATGAATATATTTAAACTCTTAGCAACCTATCGTTTAATAGATAAGTTACGTAAATACGTAAACGATCAAGAACGGGCACGAGAACTAATAGACGAGATGGATGAAGACGAGGAAGACGAAATTGATGAGATAATATGGGGTATGGCTGAAGAGGAGGACGAGGAAGAATAAAACGTCAACCAAAAACTTTAAATACTCAAAAAAACAAAATTAAACAGTGAAAAAAATTATGAAAAACATATATATTGCCAATAATGGCAAATGGAATGTATGTATAGATTATGATGATGAAGATTTTTATCCATCAATTGAATGGATTCATCAATATACACCTATACGCTTTACTTTATTAATTCGAGATGCGGAAATTAATAGAAAAAACATACGAGAACCTCATAGTTCACGTGTGTCAATGGTGGAGAGATATTTAAGTAGATTACGCCTATTATACGACATATACCATAAAATAATTGAAGCCCATTTAGTATCAGTAACTCTTGATGGACTTGAAGCGTTTGTATTAGAACACGAATGTGAGATATGTCATAGAGATACCGCAATTAGTATAACATGTGACATAACACGAAAATTAGCACATGCGTATGAAACGGGAGAAACCCCATATCTAATATGTAGTAATTGTAGTCATGTAGATTGGAATAGAAGCGACCAAGCAGAGTTCTATATATCCATAATGAAAGATTCTGGAATAGATGGTATATACGGGGCTAAGATGGAAGCGTGTGAATATAAGGATGCCTTAGAGAAAGGGATATTAACGGATACTCAAGAGGAATATGTGCATGATGAATGCCTATATAAAAAGGTGAGATACGCATTTAAACTAACGTTCCCCGATAATGATACATTCGAATTCGTGACAGATGATAGAATATTCCATTCGGATATGTATATAGAATACGTGCCACAAATGAAAATCTATGAGATGGAAGTCGTGGAAGTTAGAGAATACACAAGATTATTACGTATTAAAGCAATTGATGAAGATGACGCATATGAGAAATATAGTGATGAAGACTACGAAGTAATAGATGATGAACTTGATGTAGAGTATAGAGACAACGAGATAACGGAGTTAAGAGAGGTTGATCAATAATGGAAGAACAATTAAAAGAGTATATGACTCACGTAAAATATTTCGTGGATAGAGCCGTAACCCAACTCATTTCTTTCTTAGACGAGCCTAATAACAAATACCTAACAGAGAAATTTAAAGAATTTAGTAAGGAAGGGATATTAACATACCTACATTATGACGGAATTCCATGTCCATGCACGTGTAACCCCTTTGACTGGAAAGCCCCACGAGACGAATGTGGTTCGTGTGAATTTAGTGATTCCACTGATGGATGTATGAGCGAGGCATCCCGATATTTCGGTCAACTGTTAGACTCTTTACAATACATAGGTGATCATTATTACTCGGCTATGGGATATAACAAACCTTATGAGTATAAAGAGGGATTTGATGAGGGATGGGAAATGGCGATGAAGATGGTGATGAAAATATTATGGTTAGCACGTGTGGAAGGATTAACAACCTATGAGACATGTAATGAGAAAGACCTAAAAAGTTCTGTGAAGGAGTGTAACGAGACCATACGGGCTCAACTACAGAATAAAATCCGAACAACTAATAACCTTAGAGCAATACGAGATTTAGTAGACCAAATGTTACGGAGGAGTGGAGTATGAAAATCGAATTAGACGAAGTAGCATATATGGAAATGAAGAACGACATAGAGAAATTATCAGATAAGGTTCGTATATTACAACATAGATTAGATATTGCGAATATGAACCGAAAGGAATTAGAAGAGACTATTGTCGCACTTGCACGTAAATACGTGAGAATTCAAGATGTGGATTTGGAGGGATATGTATAATGAAAATAACGATTGATTTGACCGAAGATGAGATAGAGTTATTCATCGAAATGCTCAATAATACTGATATGATATATGAGGGTTCGGATATTGAATCAGAATGTGAGGACATTGTAAATAAAGTACTAAGGGAGTTAGAAAAATAATGACAAGACATAAAAATCCGAAACATTATCCGAAACATAAACATCACCGTTGGGTAACCATAAGTGATGATACGCACCCCGTAGGAGAAAACATGCTTAAACGAACCCATGTTAAAAAGTGTGAGGAATGCGGATTAACACGTGTTTGTAAGATACGAACTAAGGAAGTGAGATAATGAGGGCGTATTGTAAGACATGTAAAAAAATAACTATTTTTAAAGATATGGATAATGATTTACCACGTAGATATAACAATATACGTCACTGTATTATATGTGAGGAATGTGGTGAGATATATACTGATGATAATACAATAATATTTGATGAGGAGGATTATGAAAATGAAGAAGAGTATTAACAACTATGATGAGGTTAGAACAAGAAGATGAGAAAATTAGCAACGATTAGACGAGTAGATAAACTATTACCTATTGAGAAAGCCGATAGGATAGAACTTGCAGTAATTGATGGATGGACATGTGTTGTAGGTAAAGGAGAATTTAAAGTCGGGGATTGTGGAGTATATTTTGAAGTGGATTCATTCTTACCCATAGAACCCCGATACGAATTCTTACGTAGTAGATGCCTAAAGACGTTGAGAGGAAATAAAGGATTCCGACTTAAAACCATGCGTATGAGAGGTGTATTATCTCAAGGATTACTCATGCCTATGAAACACTTTCCCGAAATATTACGGTATGATGCGGGAGATGATGTAACGGAATTATTACACGTAGAATTATGGTTACCAAAGGCTGAAATACATATGAGCGGGACTATGAAAGGTAATTTTCCTATATTCATACAAAAAACCGATCAAGAACGAGTCCAAAATTTACCTATGTTATGGGATGCGTTTAAAGAGACGAGGTTTGAAGAGACGGAAAAATTAGACGGTACGTCATTCACGTGTTATAAATTCGCTGGAAAAATAGGAGTATGTAGTCGAAACGTGGAATTAGAGATAAACGAAGAGAACTTACGTGACAATCTTTATGTTAAATACGCACAAGATAGCGGGATATTAAAATGGTTACGTGAAAACGAGGCGTTTGACAATATCGCTATTCAAGGAGAATTAGTCGGTCATGGTGTACAAGGTAATCATTATAAATTATCATACCAAAGATTGTTCTTATTCGACATATTTGATATAAAGAAGCAGAAATATATGAGTCCACATAGACGAGGATATATATATTCACTAATGAAACGAGATGGTGTAGATATATCACACGTACCAGTTACACAACCTACCATAAAGATATTACAGAAATATGGAGACATGGAAAGTTTATTAAAACATGCGGACGGTAAGAGCGAATTAGGTGATATGATACGTGAGGGCTTCGTATACAAAGCCGTTGAAGGAGAATTATCCTTTAAGGTAGTAAGTAACGAATTCTTATTAGGTGAGAAATAATGGATCAGCAATATTTCCAAATATGGAAAATATGTGATAATTACTCGTATGGATATTTCTCAATCGTGAATTTATTAGATAAAACGGAGTTATTTATACAAGATGGGTTTGGGGGGAATGATATACATACTGCATATCGTCTTTTACCTACCTTAAGTAAATTCATGAATTGGGTGTATGATAACGAGTATGATACCGTATTTAAAGAGGGATATAAATTAACTGAAGAAGATGAAGAATATATACAAGATAAAAAGAAAACTGGTAGTTGGTATAGATGGGAGAAGTTATATGGGTGAGCGGAAAACGTGAACCAAAAACTTTAAATATGAAAAAAAACAAATTAGGATGTTGAGAAAAAAATGAAATTAGAATCAATTTTAGAAGAAGTAGATTATCGCCGTGATAATCTCGGAATGGAAGTCATTAAACTATCAGATATTGATCGGGTAGAAGTAAATGAACATACATTCATACGTAAAGCCCCGAATCCTATGTATAGGGCGGGCGAGTTATTCCAAGAGAACATTGAGTATATGATAGATGTAGATGCAACGGGTCAGTTATTAGAACGGTTAGGTATTAGAGGAGCATATAGAAACATTTCAAATAATCCTACATTTAGAGACCATTGGGAGACCCCTATGTTTCTGAATACTATGATACAATTTGCTAAACGTGCTCGTTTAGATAAGAAGATTAAATTGATCATCAATAATGATGTAGAAGAAATTGTAGGGGTAGTAGGACCGAAATATGAACAGACACGACACGCAGACGTAATCTATCAAGCGATTGACCATTTCGGAACAAGTGCAATAGACGAAAGGACAAGTTATATAAATAATAAAGTGATGCATGTATCATTCGAACCCGTAGTACAAAGAGATACTGACGTGAAAGTTGGAGATGCTATCGGATTTGGACCGACTATAATTAATAGTGATAACGGACATAGTAAAGTCGGAGTAGGGTTATTCTTAATGATACTTAGATGCACAAATGGTATGGTTATGCCGAAGAAATTCTTAGATTATGGGGTTGCTCATAGAGGAGAAGGAGTACAACGTAAATTTGATACATTCTTAGGAGAAATATTTCAAATGGATACATTAGGTGTGAAATTTATTGATTATGTAAACCAAATTGCAGATAGACCTCCTATATTGTTGGGACCTGAAGAAATGCCAAACATTATAAAACGATATAACATACCACAAAAACATAATGATGGGTTGATTGAATGGACTTCATTAGATAATGATGATTTACCGTTGAATACGTATGGTATTTTTAATGCGATTAATGGATACGCAACCCATAAAGTGCAAGATGAGGAAGAGTCTATATCTCTTATGCAAGCTGCATTCAATATACTACAAATCGGGGTTGACTATATGTGATACCCAACCTATATAAGTTATTATCATCTGCCAGAGATACGAAAAAAGCATTTGAGATGATACGTTGTCCGTGGGATAATCTTAATGACTGTATAAATGATTACAGTGATTTTGTAGATGATGTTATCTCGTTTTGTTCATTAATACATGCAGACTCACTGAAAGTAGAACAGACACGTAAAGATGAACTAAACCGCATAGAAGAAACATTACAAAAAGCATTACATGATTTAAAGGTGATTGTTCGATAATGGCGAGACGAAAATTAAGTAACCGTTATTACCAACAAAACATTCCTCTCCCCACCGAGAGGATTCCTTATAATGCAAAAGTGCCCGTTCACGTACATAAAATGTTAGAACAGTTAGTATTATGGAATGCATGTAAGAATAAGAGTGAAGCGGGTACCATGTTAATGAATATCGGAATGTTAGAATTTATAAAAACTCTATCTATGTGGTTACCATACAGTACTCCCGACCAGTTAGTACATGGAAATAAGATAATAAATAGTGATAATATTAAACAGATGAAAGATAAGTTTATCCATGAAGGCAGTTATTTTACACAAGAGATACTGAAATGGATTGATAAGACCTATAGACCGCAAGAGAAATATAATGCAAAGAAATGGGGGTTTTAAAATGAGTGAAATGGAATGGCAACATTATAATATGAGATGTGTAATTTGTAGACGATTAGTGTATTATGGAAAAGCATTCGTGTGTCATAAACATAAACGAGATATAATCATAGAGTTCTTAAAGGAAAAATTAAGAACATGTTGGTATTTACCTCATCATTATGCTGATATGGAAATTCAAAAATGGATAAACGAATTGGAGGAAGGGAAATGAAAATTAAGAATATTATAGAGGTATATGATTGGGACATGGAATTTGATTGTGAGGAATTAGCGAAACTAAAGGAGAATCTACAGTTACTAATTGATACGGGAATCAAGGAGTTCTTGTCCTCGTTAGAACATTATCCCGATGGGACTCCTATCCATGTAGTTATGACTGAACAATATAAACAACTGGAGGAAGGGAACGATTACGATTTAAATGGAAATCCTATAAAAACAAGTTTGGAGGGAAAGAACCATGAACTGGAGGAAGAATAGATGAGTTTTCTTTGTCAAGAGTGTTATGATTGGAAAAATAACGAGTTCGAATATAGATGCAAGGTTTGTGGTACAGATAGACTATGTCCAGATTGTATAAAACATCATATTGAAAGAGAACATAAGCAAGAACTGGAGGAAGGGAAATGACCAGATTTTGTAAATATTGTGAAACTAAACTAAAAGAGGAAGAGGGTGACGCATGTGTTAAATGTGTGTATGCAAGACCTATCATCATCAAGGAATTCTTGGAAGAATGGATGGATTCTATTGAACAAAATGCTATTCTATATGATATAATACGAAAGAAAAAGAAAGAACTGGAGGAAGGGAAATGAGGTTATTTAATGAAGAAAACAAGAGAATTGTTGGGTGTCGTATCCTTAATAATGAAGAATTAGAAAAAGTCCTTATAGCACATGGATGGACTAAAAGAAATAAGAAAGAAGAACTGGAGGAAGGGAATTGAATCCTAAATGTCCGTTATGTGGGTGTGTAGATTGTGGAGAATTTCCCGAATTGATGAAAGGGGATTATGATAAGAAAGTAATCAAGGAGTTCTTGAAGATGATATACCTACAAGCTATCGTTGAAGAACCCGAAGATGTTATGGAATTTTTAGAACAAGTAGAAACCGAATTGGAGGTAGAGAAATGAAGTGTGAAACATGTGGCTTTGATGATTGTACGTTTTCTCCCTCTGTGGAATTTTGTCCTAGATGCAAATCCATGATCAGAAAGTTCTTGGAGAAACTACTAAAAAACCCTAATATCTCAGAATTGAATAAAATGGGAATAGAATATGCTAAAGAACAACTGGAGGAAGGGAAATGAATATCTCATTAACAATATATTGTCGTAATGATGGATGT
>Ga0272440_1001879_pt1 | contig 16776 bp, 13 predicted proteins | sample SSMMMBAug17_FD_192440 | JGI IMG/M metagenome (GOLD analysis project Ga0272440, IMG submission 192440) | Marine sediment archaeal communities from Little Sippewissett salt marsh, Falmouth, MA, United States - SSM-MMB-Aug17 | ecosystem: Environmental > Aquatic > Marine > Wetlands > Sediment ... | reverse complement strand
CAGAGTTGAACTACAGAATGCCTGTGTTGTAATTAATTTAATGAGTAGGTGATCAAAATAATATGCACTTATTTATAAACATTATAATGTTCAAAATTAATAGTTATTGGTTTTTTACTAATTTATTTGACTGGATTTTACACGAATCGTTTCCATCCCCCTATTTACAACAAAGTAAACAGCATCATAATAATTGTTATCATTTTCAAACTCATCCGGGGCAAGTGAGTATGAATAGGGTAATAATATTTAAAAATTAAAAAAAACAAATATAATAAGATATAAAGACTTTCTCATAGAACATATCACCTTTTTACTGGGCTAAAATTTAAATGAGTTTTTGAAAGTGTGAAAAAAATTATAAAAAAAATTATAACTTAATCGTATTGTATTGTAAATAAATACTCTATAGTCTTTGTGCAATTATTTAATAAAGGATTGTATTTTATGGGAAAAGAGAGAAGACATCCCAGACTTTCTGATATACAGGAGCTTGACTTGTTATATGATTGTATTGAAAATCATAATAATGGTAAAGTCCGGTTTATCCAGGAATATGATATTTTTTTTAATAAAGTCATCAGCAAAAGATTAAATCAATTTTTAATATCAAATGATGCGCCTTATGAAAAAAATGACATTATATCTTTAAAGAATGCATTTTATATCCACTTATTTGAAAATGACTGCTATAGGCTTTCACAAATATTTGAGCGATTAATTCAATATAATGAAGCCAAAAAAATGGGTCAACATGAAATAGATCAGTTAACTCCTGAAAACCAGGGGGTTTGCAGACGTCTTTCATCATGGCTTGTTATTTATATCAATCGATTTTTAAGTGATTCATTTGATTATGAAAAAAGAAGAGTTAAAATTCTGTCAGTATTTGATATTAAGTTTAAAATAAAGAATCCCGCTTTAAGTGAAAGAGAGCTGCATAACAGAATTGTGTTGAATCAAATCTGGGATGAAATGAATTCAAAACAAGAACGCACCATTTTTAAAGAATATTTTTTTGAAGGCTATACATTATCTGAAATTGCCAATCATTTGGATACTTCTATTGGAAACGTATTTTATAAATTGAAAAAAATTAAAACCAATTATCAGATATAATTTGAGTTGAAAGTTTTTGAAAAAATATCAAGGAAAACTTAATGCATAAAAATATTTTACAAAACATAACTGAAAATACAATTGTTTTATCTGTTATTCAAGAAAAAGAGCATCTTTCTTTTACTTATAAAGAAGATGAACAAACGATAAATATTATCGATAATTCAAGGCCAGACACTATTACGATACAGACAAAATGGATAGAGATGATCACTTATTTGAATAATGCTGCTAAAGATGGTCGTCAGGGAAGGAAATTATTACATAAATTAAAAGAATTTGGTCGATGGCTTGGTGATGAATTACTTCCACCTACAATCAAGAGAGAACTAAAATTATCTAAAGCTTCTTATTTGATATTAGATATAGATGTCAAATTAATTGACATTCCCTGGGAGTTAATATGTGTTGGAGAATTGTTTTTATGCCAACAATTCAGCACAGGACGTTCACTTCAAAGAAAAGGGGAATCTGTTAAAAATTTTCGAAACCTGTCAAAACCAATAGATATGTGGATCATTGCAAATCCTGAAAACAATTTAAAAAATACAGCATTAGAAGGGGCAAAGATTTGTGATTATATGTATAATATTAATCAATCTCAAAATGTTGTTGAAACCGTTCTGGATTCAGGCCTGCAATCTACTACTGTGGATAAAGTTAAAACAACAATAAAATCATACGATTTTGTCCATTTTGCATGTCATGCTGAATATAATATTTCACACCCTGAAAAAAGTGGCTTGAGAATGTCAGATGGACTTTTCACCGCTCAAGATATTATTAAGATGTCTTATGGTTCACCAATGCCAGTATTCGTTTTTTCAAATGCCTGCGAATCAGCGCGATCATCTCAATGGCTTGGAAAAGAAGATGAAACGATGAACCCTTTTGGCATTGCAAATGCTTTTTTATTGGCAGGGGTTAAGCATTATTTGGGAACTTTTTGGATGATTAACGATACACCAGGATGTAATTTTGCTATTGAATTTTATAAAAATTTAAGAATTGGAAAATCAATTGGTGAATCAACCAAAATAGCGCGAGAATCATTAATCAATGGTTTAGATTTAGATTTTGCAGGTTGGGCCAGTTATATTCTTTATGGTGATCCGAGGACATGCTATTTTGATGATCACGCAGAAGCAGGAGTAAAAGGAAAGAAAACACTACAAGTATCAAATCAACATGATACAATAAGAGGTAAGATAAAGGAATGGTTCAATGGACAAATCACACATCGCCCCAAAAGCACTTTTATTACGTTTTTTGTTGTTTTGTTAATTGTTTTTGTTTTGATTACTGTTGTGCATCAAACGATCCTAAAAAGCCAACGTTCTGACATTTTAAAAATCCTTCAGAAACAAGTTGAAACGGATTATCAAATCATTGATGATCAAATAAAAACACTACAAAAAGAACTAACTGAACAACATTCACAGCAATTAAACGTTTTAAAAAAAGAAGATGGTTATGTTACGATAGCGGTTTTTTATAACAAGATAGAAAATTTTTTGCATTATGGCAGTGATAAATTGCTTGCATCCATGATTGAACAAGAAATGCTTAAATTGCAATATGTTAAACTATTAGAACGAATGCGAGGTGAGGTCATATGGTCAATAGATAAACGTCTGGAGAAAACAGCTATTACACGTTTATTAAAAGCTGAATATTTACTGTACCTCGAAACCATCATTAGACAAACGCTATTCTTTCAATCAAAAATTTACATGTTAATACGTTTAGTTGATCAAGACTCTGGAGAGATTATTGAGCTGATGATTGAGCCACTTGAAAATGAACTGGATCAATTACTGGAAGACAAAAGCAAAAGAAGTGTTCTTTTTAAAGAATTTATTCAAAAATTAGAAAAACAGAAGCCTTAGAGAACTGTTTAAAATCAAAGTATCTTTCAATTCGAGAGACACTTTAGTAAAGCAATAACATTTTTAAGATTGATGACAGCATCATTGCAGACACTTATTTCTTCTTTTGGATTGATACCTGAAATAATTTGTAATAAACCAATGATATCTGAAAGTTGTATTTCTTTATCAAATAAATAAGGTAAGTATGTATTACATTTTGATATTAAATATATATCTTCATAACTTTCGATGTTACTTTCCAAAGTGACATTGATGGGTGAGGCAGTTTCCATATGATATTTTTTTGCAGATAATCTGTACTCACCAACTGGATGATCTTCAAAACAATAATAACCAGCGAAATCTTCAACAAATGTATTGTTATAAAATCCATCTTGAGAAATTTTTGTCCTTGTTTTACCATTAGAAATGTCTACTATAGACACCTCAACTCCGGAGATTGGGGTTTTGCAATATTGATCTTTAACATAACCCCATATTAATTGTGATGTATTCGCAGTTTCATCTATAATATGCAACTCATATGTTATCGGTATTTCACAGCCTTCATCATGCATAACTTTAATCAAATACAATCTTGTTATACTAAAATGCCATCCGATACTATATCCATAGAGATTAGGTACACCAGTCTTGATTAATGTTTGTCCATCAATCTCAAATAATACAAGCTGAATTTGACATCCATCTCCTATTATTTTTGTAGTAATTCGATAAGAACGCCCTTTTATTCCATTAAACATTATCCAATCTATATCATCTGGTTTATGCAATGTATGAGTTTGGGTAAATTTTTCCCCTACAAAAAGCAGTTTCGCGGCAGAAAAAATATTGTCATTTTCATACTGATCAGAATCTAAAGCATACAATGTTTGAGAACTTGTAAATACAAACATGGAAATAAAAATATTTTGAGCAATAATTTTTAAGTTCACCTTCTTATCCTTATTGAATTGGAGTCAATGATAATAAAAAATAATAGATGAGTACAATGAATGCTCTTGAATATCTTGCGAAAAATCAAGATTTTTCATCAGCGATTTTCCAACATCTTTCCCATAACGATATTGATATGCAGTGTCAAAAGAAAAATGACTGTTTTTTGTGTAGCCTAAGCCAAATGATATGCCAAAATATTTTTCAGAAGATTTCTGCGCCGGAGCCGGGTCATAAAATAAACCAGCACGATAGGATAATGAATCAAAATGATTATTTAAAAGGGTTGTATACTCAATACCAAGTCTAATCTGATATGTTGGATTGATATCGGAGAATTTTTTGGACAAACCTGTTATGGGGCAAGATTCCAATCCATTTTGTTCTCTGTAAATGAAATCATCCCATTCGGTTCTATAAATATCTGAAGCAATTGTTAGATAATCGGATATCCGATATGACAGGCCAATTCCATATGAAACTGGCATTTCCAGTTTATCTTCTCTTGTTTCAGTATCAGGATATATATCTGTTTCATCAGGTAGTTGTGTCATTGTTAACATTTCGGATGTAAATTGTATGTCTGCTGTAAATGGTGACTTAATATTCAATCCAAAAGAAAATTTTCTTGAAATATCCCACAATAGACCAAAATTGAGATTAAACCCTTTGAAACCAAATTGTCTTTTTCTAAACAATTCATTATAATATGGTTTTTCACCAAATAATTTCCCACTCATTGTTTTGTGATACTTCTGTTCCCACTGATTGGGGCTGATTAAATCATTCCAAAAATTAAAAGATATGCCATAAGAGATATCAGGAGTAATTGAATGACTAATGATAACACCAATCATCGATAGGCTCCCATCTTGTTTGTAGTGCCAGTCACTTTCTGCAATTATACGTTTATTGTTTTCTTGCAGTATAAAATTCCACTCTCTATGTAACTTATAGATATTTTGAAACACGAACGATAAACACCAATTATTCCTGAAAAGCACAAAAGGAAAGGTTGCCCCCATAAAATCTATGTCCATTTCTGAAAAAGCATTTGAAGTATAAGTGTCATAGCTTTTTCCAAAATTGATGTCTTCGTTGAGTCTTCTATGGTAGAAAACAATGCCTAACTCAGGGCGTCTCGGACGAAAAGCACCAGAGTTCCAAATATGAGCAGTCAGATCATCAGCAATAGATATAAAAGCCCCTCCCATACCAAAAGGACGTCCGCCTGAACCTACAGGATTAAAAGAAGAGGTTATTTCCATTTCTTCTCCAAATGAAATCCCGCCATAAAATATGATGACAATATTGCAACAAAAAAGAAATATGAAATTTTTCATAGTTTAATCATTCCTTCCTTCTTTTTTAATTATCAATTTCATCTGGAAATATACAATCTGGCTTTTGATAAGTTGTATTTTTTCCAGATGAAATATCATAATATCTCTTTATTATTGATTTTTAGATTGAGAATCATTGATAATTTTCATTAAATCAATCACTGTTGAAAGGCTTAAATCATCCAGATAGTGTTGATCTGTCTGCTGAAACAGTTCTGTATCTCCTGACAGCAATTTTAAGTACGCAACAATGTCTTTCAGGTCGATGGAAAAATCTTTATTAATATCCCTGGGATGGTATTTAAAAACTGTTTTTTCAATAGGGGTGGAGAATTGTCCTTCAACATCCCTTGTGTAAATCATAATTTTATATGCACCTGGTGTATTGAAGTTGTTATATGAAGCGATATAATATGTTAAGTCTGAATCATATGTAAACTTGATAATTGGAGCGTCTGTAATATAACAGCCAGGATTATCCAATTGAGAACCTGGAGGAACTATGTATGCAAGGATTTCAGCGGCTTCTGTTCTTGAATCCAAAGGTTTTGTTTTTAAGTTCAATGTTGTTTGAGTATATTCTGTTAAGATTTCACCAATGAAAGGATTTTCAGCACCAAACATGATTCCATGTCCAAGCCATACATGTTTTGCCAATGATCTATCACCGTATTCATTGCTAATACCATTAGAATTGTCATCAAGGTGTGGCGTCTGGTTAATATTCAGTTCGTTAAGCGCTGTACTTGAATTAAAAAAAGACACAGCAATGCTATTACCTTTTAAAACGTTATTAAAGAAAAAGCTTGTAAAAGAAATACCACCATTTAAAAGAAAACAAGATGCCTGATCTGGCCCTGTTCCTGAGATGCAAATACGTTTTTTCCCATTATCGGGTGCTAATTTATTAATAAATCCTGAAGAGTTACAGGCATCAATAATAACAGTGACAATACCGGGAATCTCATTCTGGATAGTATCTAACCATTTGTCCAGAACTGTTGCTGAAACAGTTTCTCCCTGAGATAATGCAAATTTTTCTGAATTCCCTTTTCCAACCAGAACCAATGAAAGATCATAGGTTTCATCAATTGCCCATGTATTTATGGCGAATTCCAGATTACTATATGTGGGTGTTGCATCCCAGTGAGATATCGAATTCACAGATGACATCATATAGATATCTTCATCCAGATATCCCTGAAATGACAATGCTTCATATGCAAGTTTCCCAACATTTTCAACCACCGGCCAAATGAGATCAGATTCCGATCCTCCAAGAACAATAATTGCTTTTCGTCTTAATGGTGACTTTACAGAAACTGTTGTCAGCTTTGGAATAGATGTATTCCCATTTCTATCTCTGGCATAAATAGCAATATGATAAGTGCCATCAAGATGAAAACCAGCATATATTCCCGTGTAATTATATCCATCTGAAGATTTCATTGGAATATTTGGAAGACCGATGACTGTGTTATCAATGATTGTAACTGTGTAGCCAGGTGGCTTTATGACTGCCCAGACAGACTCAATGCCATCATTATCAGTAACACTATAGGCAGTCAGTTCAGCCATCGTTGTATTTTGAATAACTTGATGATTGGTGACAGATTCAATGTTGGGAATGTCTTCATTCGCACTCGTTGCGTTACCCAAATAGGTTATGTCTGCAATTTGCCCATCTTCATCAGTGAAAAGGCCATCAGAGTTATCATCCATTTGTGCAGATTGTAATTTATCAGGATACTCCATTGCTTTTTTTGCCATAGAAAAGGCATCTCCAACACTTGAACCATTAAAAATGCCTTCCCAAAAATAACTGGAAAAAGAAACGGTTCCCTGAATCATAAAATTGGAAACTTGATCAGACTGTGTGCTTGTTATAACAATTCTTTTCTTATCAGCAGGCGGTAATAACTGCTGAATAAAACTTCCAGAATGACAGGCATCGTACACTAGAATAACAGTATCTGTTTTATTGTTTTGAATTAAATCTAACCATTCGTCCAAAACATCATCTCTTAATACTTCAGTTCCATTAATTTTGAACATATTTTCATCGCCATGATCTACAAGGTACACAACTAACTGTGTTGCATCTTTTGCCCAATCAGTAATAGCATATTCGAGATTTGCAAGCGTTGAAATCTGATCAACATCATCACTTTTTCCATTACTATCCAGATCCAATTGTTTATTGGGTGATAAATAACAGATGTCATTTTTTGAATAGCCCTGTAGGGATAGTGTCCTGTATGCAAAATTTGATGAGACCTGAATGCTATCCCAAAGATCATTGCTCATTTCTGACCCAGCTACAATAATAGCTTTTGTTTTTCCGGAAGAAAGGCTAATTTTTTTAAATGACTGGATTCGATGGTTCAACGTATCAGATACAAATATTTGATTTTTTGAGTTTGCACAAATGTACGTGGGCACATTAAACTGACTGGCAAAACTACCGAACTCTCCAAAACTATTGATAAAAATTCCTGATTCAGTAAAAATTTGTATGCGATGATTGTTTGAATCAACAACATAAATATGGTTATCATTATCAACTGTTAATCCAATGGGTTTATTAAATTGTCCATTATTTGTTCCCAAATTTCCCCAGGAATGTAGGTATTCACCTGTATTGCTAAAAACTTGAATTCGATGGTTGTTTTTGTCTGCTACATAGACAAGCCCATTTGTAGCGAGAATACCTATCGGGTTATACAACTGGCCTGGTTCTTTTCCAAGGCTCCCCCATTTACAAACAAAATCACCTTCTTTTGTAAATTTTTGAATGCGATTATTATTTGAATCTGCAATGTAGACAAAATCATCTTCATCAATGGCAATATTATTTGGAAAAGAGAATTCTCCATCACCACTACCATTTTTTCCCCACTGCCCAAGATAATCACCTGAGTCCGAAAAATACTGAATGCGATGATTAAAAAGATCAACAACGTAAACATTATTATTACTGTTAACCGCTAAACCTCGAGGATCTTCGAATTCATTTGCTTGCCATCCTTTTTTCCCCCATTGATCAATTAATACTCCATTAGTTGAGTATTTCATAATGCGGTTATTTTCTGAATCTGCGATATATAAAACATTATTCTTATTAATAACGATACCGTGCGGTGAATTAAACTTCTTATCATTATGTCCTCTACTCCCCCAATAATCTATGAAATGACCATCAGAATCATATTTTACAATTCGTTCATTCATTTCGTCAGTAACGTATAAATTATTTTTACTATCAATTGCTATACATTGAGGCCATCTAAATTGTTGATTGTATACACCATAATTACCCCAACTTGAGACAAAAAAACCATTTTGTGTAAATTTTTGTATTCTATGATTTTGTTTGTCAACAATATATAAAAAGTTATTTTCATCACTTACTATTCCGTGAGGACTAAAAAATTGGCCATTTTCTTCTCCTTGACTTCCCCAATTATCAAGATATTTACCAAATTCGTTAAACTTTTGAACACGATGCCCTCCCCATTCAGTGATAAAAATATCACCAAAATTATCAACGCAAATATCATATGGCATTGAAAGCTCACCTTCTCCATAGCCTAATTTTCCCCATGATAGAACAAATTTTCCTTCGTTTGTGAATTTCTGAATGCAGTTTCTATAACTATCTGCAACGTAAATAAAGCCTTTTTTATCAGCTGCAATACCGATTGGATGACTGAATCTCCATTCTTCCTTTTCAGATTTTCCCCATTGAGTGATATATTGTCCCTCAGAGTCAAATTTTTGTATTCGCAAATTATTTGTATCTGTAATATAAATGTCATTTTTCTCATCAATAGTTATTCCATGTGGGTATATAAATTCTGATGGGCCAGTTCCGAATTTTCCCCAACTTGTATTAAAATGTCCATTGGCTGTATATTTTCTAATACAATGACTGTGTGTATCAACAATATAGATATAATCATTATTATCTACTGCAATCCCAATTGGATTAACAAAATAAAATGGCTGCATTAATGTAGGCCACGAACGTTCAAAAATAATTTGCTCAGAAGGTATATCACCGCTTACAATATCAACTTTATATATAATGCTTCCTTCATCAATTCGAATAAGAATATTACCTGAACATGCATTGTTATTACTTTCATTCAAGGTAATTGAGAAATCACATTTTTCATGGGATTCAAGTTTTTTTCCTGTACAATTATCATTTGTTATTACAAATAGATTGCATGTTAGTATTTGAGAGTTTATTGCCAATGACACATTATCAATATATTTTAATTCTTCTGAAATATTCGTTACTTGAAAAGTTTGATAATTTTTATCAAGATATCCAAAATGGCAAGATGGTGGATCAATCAATAAATAATCCTTTTCTGGTTTGTTTAAGATTGAAAAGGCATCAGGTATTTCCAGGTTATCAGCGCTTAACAAAAGCAAATTATAGTTTCCAGGTCGATTTAATTGAGGAATTTCAAATGAGATTGTTTCATTTGAAAGTTCAAAGTCTGAATCAATTATTAAAGGATCAGGAATGACATGTAAACCAGTAAAATCAGCTACGAATATATATTCGCCAGAAATATCTATTCCAGTTGCTACGCTTGGAGTATCAATGTTCATTATTTCTTTTAAGTGATTATGTCGATTCAAACGAAGAATTTCTACTCCGCTATTACCGACAGCAACATATATTGTTTTATCAACAACTCGAACATTAATAGCTTGATCTGGCATTTGAAGAGATTGAATAAGTTTGGGAAAATCAGCAGATGAAACATCAATAATATGTAGGTAATTATTTAAGTCTGAAACGTAGGCTATATTTTCAATAAGCTTAATAGAAGATGCAGATGTAGGTATATTAATAGAGCCAACCTTTTCTGGGGAATTGGGATTTGTTATATTAAGAATAATTAAACCATCATCACTTGCAGTAACATAAGCTAAATCATTACGAATTATAGCATTTGAAGCTAACCCTGTTGTTTTATAATTTGCTATAATTTCAGGTGAATCAATTGTTGATATATCAATAATTTGCAAACCTTTCTTTCCATCTGCCAATAAAACAATATTATTATTTACAGTTACACCAAGACCGTCTCCTCCTGTTGATAAAGACGCTATAATATATGGAATTTCAGATTCTAAATTGATAATAACCAATCCTCCAAAGCCGTCTGCAATAAAAGCTTTTCCAGCATAGATATATAACCTGATTGCATAAACAGGCGTATCTATTTGATCAATTAATTCAGGATCATAAGGATCACTAATATTAATTATTTGTAATCCAGCATAGCCAGCAGCAACATAAGCTTTGTTTCCAATTATCTTTACATCATGTGCATTTCCCATATTAATTCTGGTTTCTGAATTGCTGGAAATAAATATGGACATATCCTGATCAAAGCCACTCCCTCTTAACGTTATCTCAAATTTTTCATTAACAAAACCTGTCGTAGGATAAATGGAATCAACTGTTATTCCAGTATCAGACTGAACATCTAAAGGATAAACGATTGAAATACACAAAAAGATAGTAAAAAATCTGACGAATAAGACGTTTGTTTTCATAAAAACTCCTTTTGTTGATTAAACTTTTTAATTTACAAAATTTTAAAAAAAATGGTTTTTCATTCGTAATGTTATATTAAAAAAATGAAATTTTTTATCTATCAATTATATATACGATTAGGGCGACCATTTTTTTTAATTTGAATTTTTTTAATTTGATGATTTGTATTCATATCAGAGATCACGGGCTCTAACAACATAAAGGCATATTTATTTTTGAACATTATTCCCTGTAAATCTATACATCGTAAAGCCTTGAAATTATTATATACTAGAAGCTGTGCGTTTTTGTGATGATTTACAATTTACAACTTAATCCTGAGTTTGTTGTATATAGCGACTTATCTAGTATCTTAAATGCACAGTTTTACTTGAGAAATATCGCCATTTACCGTGATCTCTGCATATAAAGTTTTTCTATGAATTAATTACGTTAACGATAATAATCTTTCAAATGAAATATAATTAAATTAAAAGGCAGATTTATTAACAATAAGGAGGAATAATGAATAATTGTTTAACCATTGAAGATATTGAAAAATACATTTCAGGCACATTAAAGGGAAAAGAATTAAACCATATAGAAGTTCATTTAAAAATGTGCGAGCGTTGTCGCGATGAATGCAGCAGTATTATATCAACTTATGAAGATGATGAGATATGGGCGTTTGATTCAATCAATACAGATGATGCCAAAATGATTATGGATAAAATTTATAAACTTTCACTATTTGATAATGTTAAGATACACTCTAAAAAAATATTTGGCTTGATTCATAAAAAACTAAGAATATTTATTGATGCTCGAAAGCGTTATTTCACACGCAAAAATTATCGAGTACTTACATCAAATGGTCAACATTACTATCCCTGGTTAACATCCCAAAGCAGGATACCTTGTGTGGTTCTTGCCAGAAAAAAGCATTGTGAGTCCCCCAATGAAAACATTGTCGTTTACAAACAATTCAGTTCGCTTAAGACTGAAATATTTATCGAAAAATCAAAGGCGAATGCAATTGATTTGTTAATTAATACCATTGGTAAAACAAAAATGTCAGATAGCACATATATTGAAATTTCAGCAAATAATTCACTTTTAGTGCGTCCAATAAAAGGTGGTTATGCATTTATTGAAGGATTACCTTTTGCTTATTTTCATATGGTGTTAAAGAAAAATTCAGTTTCAATGGGAAGTTTTGATTTTGAAATAACATCACAAGGACTAATTGAAAAATAACAATGAAAATAAAAGTTGCTAAAGTGCTGCTTATAGGATTGAGCATCTCAATTTTTTCTTTTGGTTGCACATCATTCTATTATTCGTCTGAATGTATGAAAGATGGCATACCATATGGGACAACAAAAGGCATCTTTATTGGAAAATATTTTGATTATTATGAACGTGGCATTTCCTACACAGAGGGACAATGTTTTAATTTCGCCATCTTAGATTTTCGATCAGCGATTAATAAGCGTGATGAGGATACGAGAAGTGCAAGAACGTATGGAATGCATTTTACAGAATATTTTCCACATAGAGAACTTGGAATAGTTGAATATTTTTTAGGAAATGATTTATCCGCAAAAAATGAACTGGAGTTATCCTTAAATCAGGAATTTTCTGATAAAGCTTTATTTTACTATAAAAAAGTAATTGATCGTATTCATGAAAAAGAGCAGATTCATACACGACCACCTGTCATTCAATTGACGTTCCCACTAAATTCTGTGATGAATACCAATCAAAAAAATATGACAATACGAGGCACTGTTCAATCAGATCAATATATCTCAGAAATAATAATTGCTGATGAACCTTATCAAATTAATTCATTAATGACTTTTATTAAATTCAATAAATCTATTCAACTGAAAGATGGAAAAAACAAAATCAGTATTCTGGCGAAAAATATTTATCATCAAGAAGCCGTCAGAAATCTGGAAATTATTTTTGATAAATCACCTCCCCAAATAATGATTTCTTCGGTTGACAAGAATCATCAGCTATTTGGAACAATTACTGATAGGTCAGGCGTAAAAACTTTTTCTGTTAATGGAAAAAAGATGGAAATACCAGACCCAAAAAAATTTTCTTTTATCTTACATCTTAATCAGGAACAGGTTGAATTTTTTGTTGAAGATTCTTTGGGAAACAGCAATATCGATATATTCAATATAAGAGATTTGAAACAAAGTAAATTATTGGCTTTCAATGATACCTCTGTTTTTTCTGATGCAGATATCAATCCAAAAGGAACGATTGCACCTTTTTTTAAAATCAATAAATGGATGGATAAACAATCCCTATATTGGGATGAAATTTTGATTAAAGGAAAAATAATTGGAGATAAACCCATTGAAAAATTTACATTAGACCTTATCCATGAAAGTGGTCACAAAACCAACAGAAATCTATTGGAATTTTCTAAATCAAATAGCTGCTATATATATTTTGGAGAATCAGTATCGCTCAATTATGGGAAGAATACTCTTATTTTAACGTGCCAGGATTATTCAGGACATGCCAGTCAGGAAATTATAGAAATAACGCGATTAATGCCAGCTATCTATTCCTTAAAAAATCGTCTGTCCATGGAAGCATTTCCATTCATAACCCAAAGGATTGGCAAAAAAGGATTTCTTGAACAGCTTTTTTGTATTGTCGATACTAAAAATTGTTCGCCTGCTATTGAAGGAGAAGAGCGTTTCCAACATGGTTTATTTCAATTCTCTTTTTTAAACGAATTGCTTTCATTCAATCGTTTTCAATTAAGTCTTCAAAGACAATTAAAAGATGCTTTTCATTCAATGACTTTTTACCTGGATAAAACAACAACAGATAACGATCTTTCTCAAAAGGATACTTCTCTTGTTGGTGATATTTTCGAGTCAAGGTATGGAATAAACATCGTTGTTAAATTAATCGATCGGGGTTCTTCAGAAATTCTCTCCATTGTAGACCTGTATGATGACCATAAAGATGTTAACACATTAAAAAAAATGGCAAAGGAGTTGGCAAAAAGTTTGTATCAACAATTTCCTTTTGTTTCAGGATATATTGAGACTATGAATTCAGATACTATTTCCGCCAACTTTTTAGGGCAATCATTACAGAGAACGCCTTATGTATTGATATACAGAAATGAAATGAAGTACCTGGGAACAACTGATTATCAGATAGGAAACCAGTCGGAGATTATCGGTATGTTAAAAATTTTACGTAATGAACAGGGACATTATATGGCGATCTTAATAGATTCAAAGATAGCAATAAAACCAGGGGATCGTTTATATCCAAAATAGAGCGAATTCTCCTCCAAAAAAAGAAGGCCGAAAAACAATCGTGTCTTTCAGCCCCCATCAAGGTTTTAATCAGATCTTATTTAATTGGTTTACAGGTAATTGGTTTACAGGTAATACTTTGGCCATTTTTTGGGTATCTTCAATTACTAAAATTTTCCATTTGCTAGGAATAAAGACATTATTGATTACTTTACCATAAGTTGGAAAAATAATTAATTCATTGTATTGTTCTGAATTTTTAAAGCCCAAATCGCTATAAAAAGAATTTGTAAAACGATTTTCAGGATCAACAAGACAATAAAGTTTATCAATATTTTCTTTATTGATAATGCTCAATAATAACTTCCATACTGTATAAAGACTTCTTTTATCGCTTACAGCAAAATTATTCAATTCAGCAATAGTTGCGCATTGATCTTCAATCCTATAGCTTGAACCATCTTTTTTCAGACCTTTCTCTATTGGAAGTAATCTTCCCGATTTTTTTTTAGTGATTCTTAGAACACATGAGAAATCTTGATAATCAATTGTTGATATTCGAAATAGAAAATTCTCATGTGATGACATTACAGTATTTTTTTGTAAAATTATTGGATAGTAATTCTGATTATTCACTATTCCTCCTTTATGGTTTTAGTGGAAAATTTTATTTTGTAGAGCCCAGTTTATATGGAATATTTTTGTTTATCTCCATTGTTTTATTATTTAAAATAATAATATTAATTGACTCATTATCAAAAGTTGAATCTATCGTATCTGAAAAACCAATATAACCTATACGTTTTGCTTTCATTGTGTAATATTTCCTGTTAAGTCTCATCAACTTTTGAAATATCTCTTTTGGTATTTGCATTGCCCTATTCCTTTCTTTTAGCCATTTATATTAAAACATACAAATGATTGTGGGAAAATCACGAAAGAATTATTGCATATTGAAAGACTGTCATAAGTATTTATCGGATAGGTCTATAAGTGTATACATTTTTTTTCTTAGCCCTGAAAAGGCGGCAACATTCCAGCCCAGGGCAACGCCCTGGTGAAATATATAAAAAGTTTTAAGCCCTGTAAGGGCGTTACATTTTTAGAATGCGTCCTTTTTAATTTGTCTTTATGTTGCGCTCTTACAGGGCTTAAATATTGGTTAATCTTTACCCAGGGGCGTTGCCCTGGGCTGGTATGTTGCCGCCCTTTTAGGGCTAAGAAAAAAAATGTATACACTTGTAGACCTATCCGGTATTTATTTGTACTTTCTATGTAAATAATTACTTTCACGAAGCTGAATGATGGGTGTAAAATATAAAGTTTTTTGGGGGTTGAAAAGTATGGATAAAAGGGAAATTTAAGGTAATTTAAGGTAATTTAATGGGTAATAAATCAATATTTTAAATATTTATAATGTGTTATATTTATTGTTGTGATCAATTTATTTATTATAAACTTTGATTATGATTTAGATTTAGATTTATGACGTATATATGAAAGATGGATCTGCTTTGAATATGTTCAGCCCTTTCCATTTACTTATTCTTGGCATTAGATGGATGCCAAGCAAATACGCAATCCCAAAAACTACAAGGCTTTGACCATGGGAATCAGCATGCAATTTTTTAGGTTGTATATCTGACATGTTCTCAAACAAGGCGTCAAGAATATAAATCGCTTCATAAACTCCACATGGGATGAACCTTGAAAACAAAGCAATATATTTATCACTGACGTGGTAATAACCTATTCCTCCATATCCGCCGTAGCGAATATGATATTCTGACAAGAGGTTATTCTCGTAAAAATCCCATTTTGTACCGTCTGCCGAAACTGATGAACCATCGCCCCAGTATTTGGGGTATTTTGAGAAGCCCCTCGAAACTGCCTAATTTTAATTTAGCACTTTTTTTTATCCATGTTAAATATATCGTATGCCTTGTATTGGCTTAACACTTTATCGATGTCAATAATATCGTTTCCCATGAATGAATAGCGCCCCAGGAAATTGATGTGTACCCATGCTATAGGAGAAAGCCGTTTAACAAGTTCATATTTTTCCTTCTGTCCGGATTCTTCAAAGTATTCCATTAAACTAGTCAGCAATGTCGCATTCCATCTCAGTTGAACCACGAAAATACCTGCCGTTGATGATTGCAATATAACGCCGTAGTTGATGATAGGCTTCGACCCGGCAAAGTGAACCCTGAACTGCCTGGCGTAAAACGACATTGCCAACATAATCCAATAAATAATCACTCATTAAAACAGCATTCATTTCCCAAAGAGCCTGTTTGGTTTTGCTTTTGAAATTTTGGGTATAACTGCACATTTAGGGAAAATCTGTCATAGAATCACCCATTGTTTTTTTTCAGGTCGTGTTTTTTCATCCAGTTGTGTAAGTTAGCCTCGGTTGTTCCGTATCGATTCGCAATAAATTTTTGGGTTGAACCATTTTTTAAAAGAGCCTCGATTTCTGGACGATATTTATCCAGTTTGCTTTTGCCCGGCCCTTTTGGGCTACCCAGTTTCATTCCCTGAGCCTTTCTAGCTCGTAATAAAGTATATCTGCCTTGTTTTTATCAATGTCCTGGTTAATAGTGGACACTCGAAGATAA
>Ga0272440_1001878_pt1 | contig 16778 bp, 13 predicted proteins | sample SSMMMBAug17_FD_192440 | JGI IMG/M metagenome (GOLD analysis project Ga0272440, IMG submission 192440) | Marine sediment archaeal communities from Little Sippewissett salt marsh, Falmouth, MA, United States - SSM-MMB-Aug17 | ecosystem: Environmental > Aquatic > Marine > Wetlands > Sediment ... | reverse complement strand
CCTGTATCTCAGAAACCCTGGATTGGGCAAATTCGTTGGTTGCACTTAACATTAATACATTGTCCCATAGCGTGGTTCGCGATACTTTGAATGTAATATGCAAGTACAAGTCTGATGTTGATTGTGTTAAAGAAAAATTACAGTCATTGTGCGAATTTTAATTTTCTTGACATATGCAATTTTTTCAGAAATACTTATTAGGTTAACTTGATTACAATTTATATATATAAAGGAGAATCTGATAATCATGCCTTTACTAACCATTGAACAGGCGATTGATGATATACGATCTGGAAAAATGGTGATTCTCGTTGATGATGAAGATCGAGAGAACGAGGGGGATTTAACCATTGCTGCTGAAAAAGTCACCCCTGAAATCATTAATTTTATGGCAAAGTATGGACGCGGCTTGATTTGTTTATCCATGACACCTGAAAAGCTGGACCAACTGGATCTTCCCTTGATGGTAGGCGATAATACTTCGCGTTTTCAAACAGGTTTTACAATATCTATTGAAGCACGTCGAGGTGTCAGTACTGGCATTTCAGCTCATGATCGGGCAACGACAATATTGACTGCTATTGCCGATAATGCCAGGCCTGAAGATCTTGCCCGGCCAGGACATATTTTTCCATTGCGCGCCAGAAAGGGAGGGGTCATTGTTCGTTCTGGCCAGACAGAAGGTTCTGTTGATCTTGCTCGACTTGCAGGTTTGAAACCCGCTGGTGTCATTTGTGAAATTATGAATGATGATGGCTCAATGGCCAGAATGCCTCAATTACAGGAGTTCTCCGAAAAACATAACATTGGCATTTGCACGATCGAAGATCTTATTGAATACCGCATGAGAAAGGAAAGTTTCGTTTATCGAGCTGCAGAAACAATTATTCCGACATCTTATGGCGGTGATTTCAAAGCCATTGTTTTTGAAAACCATATTGATGATTTATTAAATATTGCATTGATCAAAGGAGAAATCAAGCCTGAAAATCCGACGTTGGTTCGTGTTCATTCTGAATGCCTCACTGGTGATATTTTTGGATCTATGCGCTGTGATTGTGGTGATCAATTACACAGTGCATTGAAAATAATTGATAAAGAAGGAAGCGGCGTTCTATTATACATTCGACAAGAAGGAAGAGGTATTGGGCTGGTAAATAAAATTAAAGCATATGCACTTCAAGATCAGGGATTGGATACTGTCGAAGCCAACGAAAAGCTTGGGTTTCCAGGCGATCTAAGAAATTATGGCATTGGCGCACAAATTCTTGTCAACCTGGGGGTACGTAAAATGAGACTCATGACCAACAATCCCAAAAAAATGATTGGTCTTGAAGGCTATGGATTGAGTGTCGTTGAACAGGTGCCTATCGAAATACCACCCAATCCACATAATCAAAAATATCTGGCATGTAAAAAATTAAAAATGGGGCATCTGCTTAAATCTGTTGAATGCTCCCCCTGATACGAAATAAAGGACAGTTTTATGCTGCAAATAATTGAAGGCCAGTTATCTGCCAAAGGAAAATCATTTGGCTTGATTGTCAGTCGATTCAATGATTTTATCTGCGAAAGACTGCTTAATGGGGCTATTGATGCACTCAAACGAAATGGCGCAGATGAATCAGATATTACAATTGTCAAAGTTCCTGGTGCTTTTGAAATTCCTCTGGTTGCACAAAAAATGGCATCTGGCAACAAATATCATGCAATTATTGCAATTGGTGCAGTCATTCGCGGTGCAACATCACATTATGATTATGTTTGTGCTGAGGTCTCAAAAGGAATTGCATCAGTCAGCCTGAATACTGGAACACCTGTCTTATTTGGTGTGCTAACTACCGATACCATTGAACAGGCTATTGAACGTGCCGGTAGTAAAGCTGGAAACAAAGGTTTTGAAGCAGCTATGGCTGCTATCGAAATGGTAAATATTATGGATAACATATGAGTATTGAACGTCGGCGTCATTTGCGTGAACTTTCTTTACAGTCTCTTTTTTTTATAGATTCTGTTTATCCAGAAATTTTTGGAAAAAGGCCAAGACTTTCATCAATTCACAACCATGACGTGGCAAATAATCATACAAACCATTCCGAACCACGTTCGAGAGTTGTTCGAGAAGGTGTTAGAAAAAGAATTGTCAATAAGACAAAGTCATGTGAGGTTCATTCCAATCAATTTCCAGAACAGCCTAAACCGCTTACTGATGAAGAACGATTGGAAAAGGGCAATATCATTCTCAATGATTTTTGGCTGAATTTCAAACAATCCAATCAGGGAATGGATTTCTTTTTATTGCTGACGCAAGGGGTAATTAAAAACATTTCTGTTATTGACAAAAAAATTGAACAATTTTCCAGTAACTGGAAAATTGAAAGAATGACCTGTGTAGATAGAAACATTCTTCGAATTGCGGTATTTGAAATTATTTACTGTTCAGATATTCCCTATAAAGTATCAATCAATGAGGCAATTGATATAGGAAAAAACTTTGGAACTAAAGATTCTGGTTCTTTTCTCAATGGGGTATTGGATAGTATACGCCTTTCTATTGAACCACAGTGAGTAAACAAATTTTAGGAATGCTTTGAAAATAACGTCCCCATTATTGATATTGTTCGTTTTGAGATCATTACATTGTAGAGATATAGCATGCGGAGTCTCTACACGATCAAGACAAATGCGCATGTTATTTTCCAAGCATTCCTTAGAGAAATCATTATAGTTTTCTAATTTATTTTTAGAAAGAGGATCAAACCCATGAAATCAAAAAACATCATTCTTTCAGCCGATGATATTCCACGTCAATGGTACAATATTCTGGCTGATATTAAACTCAACCCGCCTCTGGGACCGGATGGCAATCCAATAAAACCGGATGATCTGGCCCCGGTATTTCCAATGAACCTGATTGAACAGGAAGTGAGTGATCAACGATGGATTGATATTCCTGAGCCTGTTCTTGATGTTCTGTCAATCTGGCGTCCATCACCGCTTGTTCGTGCACGTGCTTTTGAAAAAGCGCTTGGTACACCGGCAAGAATCTATATAAAAAATGAGGGTGTCAGTCCTCCTGGAAGTCATAAACCGAACACTGCTGTCGCTCAAGCTTATTACAACAAGATATTTGGGATTCAAAATATAACAACTGAAACAGGTGCTGGTCAATGGGGAAGCGCTCTATCTTTTGCATGCAGTCAATTTGAACTAAAATGCAAGGTATTTATGGTGCGAATCAGTTTTGACCAAAAACCCTATCGAAAAGCCATGATGCAAACATGGGGAGGGGATTGTATTGCCAGCCCAAGTCCTGAAACTAAGGCAGGTCGTGATATTCTGGAAAAAATGCCTGATACACCGGGTAGTCTCGGCATTGCAATCAGTGAGGCCATTGAAGCTGCGGTAAGTGATACCAGCGGGAAAACCCGATATTCTCTTGGCAGCGTACTGAATCATGTGATGCTGCATCAAACGATTATTGGCCTGGAAGCCAAAAAACAATTTGCAATGATTAATGAATACCCTGATGTCATTATTGGTTGTGCAGGAGGGGGAAGTAACTTCGCTGGTTTGGCTTTTCCATTTATTCTTGACAAAAAGAATGGTAAAGATATCCAGATTTATCCAGTAGAGCCGAAAGCCTGTCCTACAATGACACGTGCACCATTTGTGTATGATCATGGAGACACAGCCAGATATACGCCGCTGTTGCCCATGCACAGTCTGGGTCATAACTTTATCCCACCACCGATCCATGCAGGCGGATTGAGATATCATGGCATGGCGCCGACTGTCAGCCAGTTGATTATGGATGGTATTATATCGCCACGATCTGTTTCTCAAATTGATTCATACAGAGCGGGTGTTTTGTGGGCCAGAACTGAGGGCGTTATTCCAGCGCCTGAAACCACGAATGCCCTGGCATGTGTTGTAGAGGAAGCGATCAAAGCGAAGGAGGAAGCCAAAGAAAAAGTGATTGTCGCAAATTTCAGTGGTCATGGCCTACTTGATCTTGCTGCTTATGACAAATTCTTTTCAGGTGAATTAACTGATGTTTCATTACCTGATGAAGAAATTGAAAAGGGGCAAATCGTTTATAAAGATAATCCAAAGCCACAATCGTTCAAATAATTGATCTCAATTATCATATCATAATAATCATTAATTGCCCTGTAGAGACAATGTACATGCCACATGACTTGTCTCTACAATCAAAAAGCTAGAAAAAAAATCTTTAGCCATTTATTGATATTGTTCGTTTTGAGGTAATTGTACTGTAGAGACGTAGCATGCTACGTCTCTACACGACCTTATTTTTTTGTACGATCAAGAAAAATGAGCATGTTATTTTCAGGTCATTCCTTCGCTTATTTGGAAAAAACTTGAACATCGAATAAGAAAATAATTTTTCAAGGTATCCAATACAGAAATAACGAAACAGGCAATGGTTCCAAATTGAATAAAGACATCCAATTTATGCAACTTGCATTAAAAGAGGCCAACCAGTCCAGAATAATTGATGAAGTTCCTGTTGGCGCTGTCCTGGTACAACATCAAACAATAATTGCCAGCGCACATAACAAAACAATCTTATTAAAAGATCCAACTGCCCATGCTGAAATTCTGGCATTACGTGATGCAAGTCAAAAACTAAACAATTATCGACTGCCTGATCTAACGCTCTATGTCACACTTGAGCCCTGCTTTATGTGCATGGGTGCGCTCATACATGCACGAATCCAGCGCATTGTCTTTGGCGCAAGAGACCTTAAGTGGGGCGGGTGTGGCTCGTTATATCAAATGGACAACGATCCTCGATTGAACCATAAAATTCAGGTAATTGGCGGTATTTGTGAAAATGAATGCCGGCAAATAATTCAATCTTTCTTTCAACACAAAAGAGATCAAAAATAATGGATAAACAATTTGTAATTGATTCTTTCAATACCCATAACTCATGGCGATTATTCAAAATTATTGGGGAATTTGTTGAAGGAATCGAAAATCTTCAGGATATTGGACCGGCTGTCTGTGTTTTTGGATCAGCCCGGCTGAGTGAGGACTCTCCCAATTATCAAAAAGCTGTTGAAATTTCTGAGCGGTTTGTAAATGAAGGCTTTGCAGTGATGACAGGTGGCGGCGGCGGTATCATGGAAGCTGCTAACCGGGGCGCTGCAAATGCGGGGGGAACATCAATTGGCTTGAATATTAAATTGCCAATGGAACAAATCCCCAATGCGTATTCCAATTTGAAACTGGAATTTAAATATTTCTTTATCCGAAAATTCATGTTTGTCAAATATGCAATGGCATACATAATTTTACCTGGCGGTTTTGGTACGCTTGATGAACTCTTTGAAGCTGTTACCCTCATTCAAACACAAAGAATAAAACCTTTGCCAGTCATATTGGTCAATTCAGAGTACTGGAGCGGACTGATTCAATGGGTAAAAGATCAAATGTTATCCAATAAATGTGTCAACAAAAAGGATCTGGACATCCTTGAAATAATGGATGATCCTGAAGAAATTGTTCGCTATGTAAAAAAAGTTGTAATTATATGAATTTGCCATCAAAAGTAATTTTAACCGAGGTCGGATTGCGGGATGGTTTACAAAATTTGTCAAAAATTATACCCACATCAATGAAAATTGAGTTATTATCTCGGTTAGTTAACGCAGGGTTAAAACAAATACAAATTTGTGCTTTTGTTTCACCCTCAGTTGTTCCTCAGATGGCAGATGCCAATCAATTATGCCAGGCATTACCAGCATTGAAAGTGCCACAAACAATTTTTTCCGCCCTGGCATTAAATCTCAAAGGTATTGATCGCGCCTATGAATGCGGCCTGGGTCAAATAGATATTTCCATTTCAGCAGATCCGGTTCACAGCAAAAAGAATACAGGCATGAATATTGATTGCGCCCGACAATCCATGATAAAAATGATTCAACGCGCCCGACAATATAATATGTCAATTTTTGCGGGAATTCAGTGTGCATTTGGATCTCCATTCAACAAACAAATTCCTGATGAACGTATTTATGATATGACCTGTGAAATACTTCATGAACAGGTCGATGCCTTTGGTTTATTCGATACAAGTGGAATGGCAACACCTTCACGTGTAAAAAAAATACTGGATATGCTGCTTCCAATAACAAAAGCACTTCCTTTTTTTTTCCACTTCCATGACACAAAGGGTTTTGGTGATGTCAATCTCATAACAGCCATGAATTATGGTATCAGCCGATTTGATACATCATTCGGCGGGTTTGGTGGTTGCCCATTTATACCCAATGCTCGGGGCAATATCGCCACAGAACATATTGCCTTATTATTGGAAGATCTGAGCATAGAAACTGGTATTGATATTGATGGTATCCATTCGTGCAGTGAAACCATGGCAAATTTTTTTAAATAAAAATAAGGATAAAAACAATATGATGAAAATTGATTTATCACTATATAATTGTTGTATTCATACCGCTGCTAAAAAATATCAGGAACGTGCGGTCTTTCGATATTTTTCAAATCCTCGCGTGGATCATGATTATCTTGAAAAAGAAATTGACAATCTTAAATATTTTTTGGAAAATGTAGATGCAAGTCAAATGCGATCCAAGTATCCAGAATTAAGCGGTAAAGAGACGCTAAGAGCAATGCTTATTATTGAAGATCAACCCAAAATGTGGCAAATACAATTTTTAGATCAAATTGTTGATGTCATATGGAAATGAAATACAGGTGTTCAATGAAATCAATTGTATTAATTATTGGGCTGCTCATTTACAGCACGATCCCTCAATTATTGTTTGCCAGTGATTCTGATTACAATCATGAAGAACGCGTTTATGTTGTACAGGAAAAAATATTTCATCGTTATCATGAAGCAGGCATTTTTATCCCTTATATTCCTGATGATGATTTTTTTGATTCATTTGGCATAGGCGCAAATTATGTCTATCATTTCAATGATATTTTATCATGGGAATTATTCCGCTGTGCATGGATGATCAACCAGGACAAGCCAATTCGGGAGGATATAAAAAAATCATTGAATATTACACCTACATTCTATGATGAACCCAAATATATGGTATATTCTCACCTGTGGTTCAGGCCATTATATGGAAAGAGCGCACTATGCAACAAAAAAATTGTCTTTCATGAAACCGGATTGTTTGCGGGTGCAGGCTTACTTGGTTTTGATCGAATAAAAAGTTTTGCCAGTGATGCCAACGATACCGCATTGTCGCTGAGTTTTGGACTTTTCACAACATTTTTTCTTAATCCTTATTCAAGCGTTTCATTGCAAATAAGAGATCTAATACATTTCAAAGATAATCAGACAGAAAATAGAATCTGTATGGAAATGGGTTATAGTTTTCGGTTTAATATGTCACCCAGAAAAAAATTGGAAAACAAACAGGAATTGGATACCTTCAATCGTTTTATCAAGTAAAAGGTTCCATTGTCAAATATTGGTCTTTTGATAATAATTCAAATTTAGGAGAAAATAATGAACATTAATGATTTGAGTGTTAAATGGAAAATTATTGGTATGTCTGCCATTGGGTTAATTGTTGTTTCATTAATAATGGTGAATAACAATATCAGTAAAATTAAAAAAACAGCAGAGTTATCAATACTTGGAAAAAGCAAAACAGTAGTTGCAATGGCCGAGGCCTCACGAAATGAAATGGCCAGAAAGCTTGAAATTAACGTGATTAAACCTTTTGACCAGTTAGCGCCGGATGTTTTATTGGAAGCTGTTCCTGTTATTGCTGCAATTAAAACCGCACAATTAAATGCAAATGAGCTGAACTATAAATTTAGAATTCCAAAAATCAGTCCACGTAATCCAAATAATACGCCCACATCAATTGAACGTCAGGCATTGGAAAAAATGAAACAAAAAAATCTGGATGATTACGTTATCAAAGAAACAAATCAAATCAGATATTTTCGAGCCATTCGTCTGACAAAGGATTGTCTCGCCTGTCATGGTGATCCAAAAGGCGCAAAAGATCCACTGGGCGGTATTCTTGAGGGCTGGAAAGTGGGTGAAATACATGGCGCATTTGAGATTATTTCTTCTATGGGTGAAGCCCATGCCGCAGTCAGAAAAACAATTATTCAGGAAACACTTTTGACTATTTTTATCCTGATTCTTGTTTTTGCTGCAGTATGGTTTTTTACCCAAAAGTCAGTTATCACGCCGCTTGGAAAGGCCAATCAATTTGTTGGTTCAATAGCCAGCGGCGATTTGTCCCAACAAATATCCCTTGACCAAAATGATGAATTTGGACAGATGGTTGGTGCTTTAACAAAGATGTCTTCAAGTCTGAACAAAATGATTTCCAATATTCTTCATGCCAGTGATGATTTAAGAGGTTCATCAGATAAACTTCAGGATATTTCACAAGGACTCTCAACCAATGTTCAGGATACCCAAAAAAAATCCGATCATGCTTCCCAATCCGCATCAGAAATGAGTCATAACATGGATTCTATTGCTGCAGCAGTTGAAGAAACCTCAACCAATGTATCCATAGTCGCAGAATCTGCCGAATCTATGACAAACACAATTCATGACATTGCCCGCAATACTGAGAATGCTCGTCAGATTACAGGCGATGCTGTATCACAGGCTCAAAATGCCTCTGTTCAAATCAATAAATTGGGTGAATCGGCACAGGAAATTACAATTGTTACTGAAACGATTAATGATATTTCCGAACAAACCAATCTTCTTGCACTAAATGCCACTATAGAAGCTGCACGCGCAGGTGAAGCTGGAAAAGGATTTGCTGTTGTTGCCAATGAAATAAAAGAATTGGCGAAACAAACCAGTTCCGCCACTGATGAAATCAAGGATAAAATATTGGGCATTCAGGGCGCTATTGATTCCACTGTGAGCCAGATTGGCAATATTTTAAAGGTCATTAACAATGTCAACGAAATTGTATCAACAATTGCAGCATCAGTTGAGCAGCAGTCTGCAACGACCCAGGATATCGCAAACAGCGTGGTTCAGGCATCGGAAGGAATCAAGGAAGTTACCAGGAATGTGACCCAGGCTTCTAAGTTCTCAAGTGATATTGCCAAAGATATTGCTGAAGTCAACAGAGCTGCCGGTGATGTTAAAGTTCGAAGTCAGGATGTTGACATGAATGCCAGAGAATTGAATGATTTTGTTGATAATATTAAACAAATGCTGACACGGTTTAAGCTTGCTTAGGAATGCTCTGAAAATAACTTCCCCATTATTGATATTGTTCGTTTTGAGGTAATTGTACTGTAGAGACGTAGCATGCTACGTCTCTATAGTTTATTAACTTTTAAACGAACAATATCAATAAATGGGGAAGTTATTTTATAGATTTACAAAGGGAAAAGAACAATGTGGAAATTCAAGAATCTGTCGATAAGACTGAAAAATCATTTTAAAAGGAATATATTATGAAAAATTATCCATTAATACATATGGTAAAAATTCTGATTGTTTGTTTTTTTCTGGCAAATATTATTTATGCAGGCCCCATACCTGATACCGGACAACGTCAGTCCTATACAGATATTAATGGGGAAGACTCAGATTATCTAATAAACCCCCAGAATCTTACAAAATTAGATAGTTCAGGAAATGCATTAAGCACCCTTGCAGAATCCTGGGCAATGGTTCGCGATGAAGTTACTGGTTTGACCTGGGAGGTAAAAAAAACTGATAGCTCTATTCAAGACAAATCCAAACAGTATTCATGGTATGATCCCAGTGATATAACAAATGGGGGCTATGCGGGTGTCAACACTGATGGCACTGATACCAACGACTATATTCGAACACTTAACACGATGGCCTATGGTGGATTTTCAGACTGGCGATTGCCAAATATTAATGAAATGGCAACTTTGCTGAATATGGATCAAGCCAATAATGGTATTCAAGCCAAATATTTCCCAAATAGCATGCAAGGCGGATATTGGACATCAACAACATATGCAGGTGATTCTCAAAAAGCATGGCAGATTTCTTTTGTGACTGGAAAAAACGCCTATGATGTCAAATCAAAATTAATGTATGTTCGGGCAGTTCGTGGTTCAATGACCGGTTATGAGTTGTCCAGGTTTGTCAACAATATGAATGGCACTATTACCGATACACTGACTGGTTTAATGTGGCAAAAAGATGATTCTCAAAATCCACTGACCTGGGAAGAAGCGATTACGCAATTTAACGATTTATTATTGGCAGATCATACAGACTGGCGCATGCCAACACGTGAAGAACTTAGATCCATTGTCGATTACAGCAGAATAACACCATCAATATATATAAACCAGTTTCCCAACACAGTCTTGGGTAACTATTGGACATCAACTGCGCATCCCTTTCAAGAAAATCATATCTGGTGTATTCATTATTATAATGGCACCGATAATTATCAATCAAAAAACAATCAGTATTTTAGTCGTGCAGTTAGAGGCGGACAGGATCAGTCTGATAGCAATAAAATCAAAATTATTTCACCTGCGCAGGGATCTACATGGGAAAAAGAAAAATCAATGTCTATTCAATGGGAACATCACAATCTGGGTCAGGGTGAAGTTGAAATTGCCATTTCAAGGGATGGCGGATTGTTTGAGTTGATTGAGGGGGGCGAAACTGAAAATACTGGCCAATATACCTGGGATTATATTACAGGTTCGGTTTCTCCCAATTGTATGTTACGCATAAGACCTGTTAATAGTCCTGATGAAGCCAATATCCAATCATTTTTTAGAATCATTTCCACAAAAATTCCTGTGTTGGAAGTTTCACCCACCACAATAGAAGTGCCGCCACTTTCAGGCACCATTGATATTTCAATTATTAATAATGGTTTAACAATTATGGACTGGCAGGCAATTGTTCAGGAAACGTGGCTTCATATTTTAAACGATTCAACCGGTACCAATAATTATGCACTCCAAGTGCAATATGATAACAATGCGGATGAAGCCCGAATTGGCCATGTGGTAATTACAGCACCTGGTGCCATGTATAGTCCGCAAACAATAATCATTAATCAACAGGCCGGGTATCCGGTGATACATATGTCACCGACAAGTCAGACAATTTCAGCAATTGATGATACAGTTTTATTTACTGTTTCCAATGAAGGCACAAAATTCATGGCCTGGACTGCGACAATTCAGGATAACTGGTTAAGTTTCCTTGGCAATTCAACAGGTACAGACGCTGGCCAAATTATTTTGCGCGTTGAACCCAATTATGGGCTCACAAGAGAGGCAACAGTATATATCACTGCACCTGGTGCTATCAATAGCCCTACATCTGTTACGATCACGCAAACTGCTGGTTATCCCATATTAAAGGTTATACCTGAATCACAGGAAGTTACTGCTGAGAGTAACACGATTGATATTCAAGTATTCAATGCAGGGGCTGGAAATATGTCGTGGACAGCCGAATCAATGAACGACTGGCTTATCATTGATACAGGTTTTTCAGGAATTAATGAAGGCAACATTCGCGTGCGTTTTCAGGCGAATGATTCTTTGGCCAGAACTGGTATTATCAAGGTTTCCACCAATGATGGCCAAACTGCAAATGTTTCAATTAATCAGAAGCCAGGTCAACCCATATTGATGGTTTCTCCTGAGGAACAACGCGTTTCAGGTCAGGAAGGTATCGTTTCTTTTACAGTCTCAAATGCAGGCAGCGGTATTTTGTCATGGTCAGCAGTTTCCAATTCAGACTGGCTGACCATTATCAGTGAGAGCAGTGGCATTCAAGAAGGTATTCTTCGAGTCAAATATTCACAAAATACTGGAACACCGCGCATGGGCTTAATTACTGTTTCTTCATCCGCTTTGGCACAAACCCAGACACGTGTTTCGGTAATTCAGGAGGCAATGGAAGGCTTTCGCCCGCCGGATTGGGATTATAATCCAAAAAATTATCAATACCAATGCATGCTTGTTGCTGCGGTCTATAATAATAAGAAAGAATCAATGGGGCATGAAAACGATATTCTGGCCGCATTTATTAATGGAGAATGCAGGGGGATTGCCAATCCGAAGGACAGTCCTTTTGGCAAACTGTATTTTCTTCAAATTTGGAGCAATACCCAAAATGGTGCTGTTTCATTTCAATTTTTTGATTCAGATACTGGCACAATTTTCAGTCAAATAAACGAAAAAATTGTTTTTGGTGTGAATGCGTCTTTTGGTTCCATGTATGCCCCTTTTGAAATCAACATTACTGAAGTTGATCTCAATCTTGCTTTGAAAAAGGGATGGAATTGGGTCAGCATGAATGTTCGTGCAAAAGACATGCGGCTTGACAGTTTATTGGCATCAATAAATGGTCAATGTCAGGTCGTTGTGGGTCAAAGTGGATTTTCTGAATACTATGGTGAAAAATGGTATGGCACGATTGACGTAATTGATCCTGCACAAATGTACCTGATGAAAATGTATAATTTGCAAACATTGACTTACTCAGGCGATCCAGTCTACTACGAAGATACCACAATTAAGCTTGAAAATGGGTGGAACTGGATTGGCTATCTCCCCTTTTTTGAAATGGATATCAATATTGCCTTGAAATCACTCGGCAGCTCAGCAGTAATAATTGTTGGGCAAGAGGGATTTTCTGAATACAGCGATGGCTGGTGGGGCGGTCTCACTGTTTTAAAGCCCTGTCAAGGATATCAAATTCAAGTCAGTGAGCCATCAGATTTGATTTATCCCCGACTGGAAAATTCTTCAAAAAGAAAAGCACGCATAGGCAATACATCTCAATTATCGAATCCATTTGGTCAATTTCAACATCCATCATGCCTGACAGTGCAGCTCAAATATAAAAACAATTTGCTAGAACCCGATTTAAATGATCGCCTAATTGCGCTATCAAAGTCTGGAGAAATCAGAGGGATTGCATCACCCAAAAAGGTTTCAGGCAAATCAGTTTTTTTCTTGCAGGTATGGATGCAATCGCAAAGTGAAACAATAGAATTTACATATAAACCCGCATCCAGACGTTCATCAATGAAAGCAACAGAATCTATGGTTTTAAAAGCATATGATGTTCGAGGTGAGATAGAATCACCTGTAACGCTAAATATAAAACAGGATTCTCTGGAATCTTTGATTGAAATTTTACAGATTCTTTCAGGTGGTCGTTAATCAATGGAAACTATTGCTCAAAAACTATTGAAATGGTTTCAGAAAAATCAGCGATCACTTCCCTGGAGAAAGACGAATGATCCTTACGCCATATGGGTTTCTGAGGTGATGTTACAACAGACACAGGTGAATACAGTTATCCCTTACTATGAACGTTTTTTGAAAAAGTTTCCAAATATTGAAAGCCTTGCCAAATCCGATTCTAATCAAGTACTTAAGTGCTGGGAAGGCCTGGGATACTATGCACGTGCTCTCAATTTACAAAAAGCATCACAAATTGTAATGAAACAATACTCGGGTCAGGTGCCATCAGACCCGAGCATTTTCAGACAATTACCCGGTGTTGGAGACTATATTAATGCTGCTGTTCAAAGTATCGCCTTTGGACAAAGGTTGGCCGTGGTTGATGGCAATGTTCGTCGGGTTCTTTCCAGATTGTTCGAAATGAAAGAAACTGTCAATGAGAGCAAGCATGCTAAACATTATGCGGATAAAGCGCAAATGCTTATATCTAAACGATTTCCGGGTAACTATAATCAGTCAGTAATGGAATTGGGCGCTTTGATTTGCACACCTAAAAAACCACAATGTGCCAGGTGTCCCATTTCAAATGATTGCCAGGCGTTTATCCATGATACAATTTCGATTTTTCCCATGCGAAAAAAGTCAGCGGTCATTCCAACAGAAAATTGGGTTGCAGCAATAATTCAAAAAGATAACAAATACTTACTCACACAAAGGAAAGCAGGCGGTTTTCTGGGCGGTCTATGGGAATTTCCAGGCGGTAAAATTAAGAACAATGAAACCAAACAAAATGCTTGTCTGCGACATATCAAGGAACAACTTCAAATCGGCATTCATATAAAAAAACATGTTACGCAGATTAAACATGCCTATACCCATTTTAAACAAAATATGGATGCGTTTTTATGCCAGTATTATTCAGGTACCATTGTATTAAATGGCCCTTCTGACTATAAATGGATTGATTGGTCAGAAATCAATCAATTTGCCTTGCCCAAATCAAATTTGAAATTTTTAAAAGAATGTGAAATATCAATGCAATAGTTTTTTATATATTTGTTTTAATTTCAATGTATTAGAATAAATTGTTTTCAAGGTTCCAACTTTGGATAAAACAAGCCTCAATTTTTTTAAAAAAAATGAAATATGATGATTGTTTATCCAAACAAATTGTGTTAATAAGACATAATAAATAAAACTTGAAATTTTTATCATTATTTATTTGTAGTTTACGAAATCGGATGTTGAAAAAAAAAGGAGGAGCATTAATGGATGAAAAAAAAAGATCCGGTGGCAAATGGCGCGTACGTATTACTTTGCCGGTAATATTCATTACGCTGATAACAGCAACAACACTGTTCATTATCTTTTTGAACTATTATTCGACCAAGCAATCAGTTTACGCCATTGCAGATGATTTGATGACCAAGATTAGTGAGCATGCATTGGAAAAAACGCTCAATCACTTAGGGCCAGCTGGAAAACTAGTTAAGCTGAACTCATTGTCTTCTGATGGTGGAATTTTTAGTTCTGATTTTAATAGAAAAATCGAAGACTTTACCAGACAACAGCTAAAATGTTTTCCTCAGTTTTCCATGGTGAATTTTGGTAATGAACGCGGTGATTTTTGGATGACCAAGCGGATGCCTAATGGATCAGTGAGTACTAAAATTGTAACTCGACTGGACACATCACCAACTTGTGAAAATTTGGTAAAAAAAGCACGAGAAGAAATGCCAAATGAAACTGATGCAGACAAAGCCGAGATTGCTAAAACTGTTGCATCCTGTATTAAAACAAGTTGGATTAATCGTGATACTGATGGTCAGGAAGTTAGCAATATAGCAGAACCGCATGGTTGTTATGATCCTCGTATCAGACCCTGGTATAAAGGCGCAAAGGATAAAGAAAGCTTATTCTGGACAGATGTCTATGTTTTTTCATCAGATCAAAAACCCGGAATTACAGCATCCATGCCAATTATGAAGGATGGGCAATTAATTGGCGTTACAACAATTGATATTGCGCTGGAAGAGCTCTCCATGTTTCTGAAAAAATTAAAAATTGGTACAAATGGACGTGCATTTATTATTAATTCCAATGGTAAAACAGTCGCGCTTCCGAATCTTGAGGAGGTTAGCAAGCAAGATACTGTGACAGGTAATGTCAAACTGAATACAATCACAAATATATCAGATAAAGCGATTGTATCATCGTTTTATGGCATTCAGGAACAAATGGGAATTTCACCTGGGCAACCTTTGAAAATGACTAAAAAAATATCTTTTAATTACACACATGAGGGTGAAGGATATTTTGGATTATATAAACCATTCCCTTCGCAGTATGGATGGGATTGGATTATTGGTATTATTGTGCCAGAAGATGATTTTATGGCCAGTGTGAAAAGAAACACAGTAATTGGCTTTGCAATTTCATTTTTCTGTTTGGTTTGCGTATTGTTATTAAGTTTACTGATTAGTCGAAAAATTACGAATCCTTTGGATCAGTTATCAGCAAATGCTGAAAAGATTCGTCAATTCGAATTAGATGAAGGCGCTGAAGTTGAAAGTGGTTTTGTTGAAATCACCAAGATGGCGGATTCATTTGAAAATATGCGAACCGGTCTGAAATCTTTTGGCAAATTTGTGCCTGCTGATCTGGTACGTTACCTGATCAGTTCTGGTCAGGAAGCTGAATTGGGTGGTGATAATCAAGAACTGACAATTTATTTTTCAGACATTGTCAGTTTTACATCAATTTCGGAAAGCATGCCGCCAAAAGAACTGGTTGTTCATTTGGGTGAATACCTGAGTGAAATGAGTAATATCATTCAGGATAATCATGGTACTGTTGATAAATACATCGGCGATGCGGTTATGGCATTCTGGAATGCACCGCGTCGAGTTCCCAACCACGCATATCTGGCATGTCGTTCCGCCCTGCAAAATAAGAATCGTCTACGAGAATTGCGTAATAAATGGGAAGATCAGAATCTACCGCCATTTAAAGCGCGAATTGGTTTAAACACAGGAGAAGTTGTTGTTGGAAATATGGGATCTGAAGCGCGATTGAACTATACTGTTATTGGCGATGCTGTCAACCTTGCCAGTCGTCTGGAAGCCATCTGCAAAATGTATGGTGTTGAAATTGTGATCAGCGAATTTACATACGCATTGGTTAAAGATAAAATGGTCGCACGATTGCTGGACTGTGTTTCTGTTAAAGGTAAAAAACAGGGCGTTTCAATTTATGAACTTGTCGCAGAAAAAGGCGAACAGAAATCTGATTATCCAATGGAATTTATCCAAACCTATGAATCTGCTTTCAAACTTTACTTAGACAAGCAATGGGATAATGCGACAGAAATATTCAAGAAAGCGGATAAAATTGTTGGTGGTGGTAATCCTTCGTGTAAACTGTTCATTGAACGTTGTGCCATATTTAAGGCCAATCCCCCTCCGGATAACTGGGATGGTGCTTTTGTTATGACAACGAAATAATATTCATGCCATTCTTCATTGATTGACATTTTTTGGATCAATGAAGAATGC
>Ga0272440_1001877_pt1 | contig 16782 bp, 5 predicted proteins | sample SSMMMBAug17_FD_192440 | JGI IMG/M metagenome (GOLD analysis project Ga0272440, IMG submission 192440) | Marine sediment archaeal communities from Little Sippewissett salt marsh, Falmouth, MA, United States - SSM-MMB-Aug17 | ecosystem: Environmental > Aquatic > Marine > Wetlands > Sediment ... | reverse complement strand
AGGGGCGGACAATCCAAATCCCAAAAGGAGAGTATTTACTTGAAGCCAAAAGCATAAAACTTCAAGCAACCAGTGGTATTGAACTTACATGTGGCGGTGGTACTATCAGTATCAGTAAAACAGGTAGTATCACAATCAAAGGAACAACAGTTCATATTAATTAGGATAAAAATGTCAAAGCCTGCTACAAGATTATCTGATACGACCTCGCATGGTAACCCGGCAGTACCTGGACCAGGATCATCTAATGTGTTTATTGGAAAAAAACCAGCCTGGCGAACAATGCTTGATACTCACTTGTGCCCTCTACCCATGCCTACTCCCCATGGACCTGAAAAGTGTTTTTTAGGCAGCACAACAGTATTTATAAACAAACAAATGGCATGTAGAATTGGTGATATTCTTCAGGGTGCTGGCCCACCAAATCCTTTTGTCGCTGGAGAAATGACTGTTTATATTGGTGATGTAGGGTATGGGATGGCGAAACAAGCAAGCATGATGAAGTTTGTTTATGCAATGCAGGAAATTGGTGATAACTGGGATAAACTATCTGTTGATAATCGCAAAAAGGCCCTTCTTGAAACATTGAACAATGCACTACCTGAAGAGGTTCCTGATATTGAATTAAATTTTAAAGATGACTTAGATGAAAACGTTTTCGGTGAACAATCACCTTCAACCTGGTCCATAGATATCAATAATAATTTATTTACAAACAACATGACAGATAATAAGATGGCTAAATTGACAAGCACTATTTATCATGAAGGACGTCATGCTGAACAAGATTTTAATGCCGCTCAATGGATGGCATCACAGGGATTATCTGTTGAAAAAATTCAAGACAGTATGGATATTCCTGTTTCTGTCGCTGAAGCTGCAGTTAATAATCCAGCCAAAGAAGGATCGCCAGAATTGATTACAGGAGAAGCATTTTATCAATCTGTGTATGGTGATAGATCTGATTATAGAGATAAGGTCTATAACAATCTTGTTGAAATAGATCTTGATATTGATGCGTATGACACTGAAGAAAAATATAACGATGCCGTTAAGTTATATGAAATGTCATATAAACAATACAAATCATTACCTGAAGAAGCCGATGCTTATCATACTGAAAACCAAATAAAGCAACTCAATGAAATGAAAAACAGGTAACACTGTTTCATAAAAAATTAATAATTAAATTAATACAAAGGGAAAAAATTTATGGAAATGTTATTAATAATATTACAAATATTTGAATTATTCTTATCTTCAAATTTTGAAACTGACAATGCAATACACCTTATTGGAAAAGCAGATCAAAAAACGTCACGACGATGGACATTAGTTCCTAAAAATGATTCCTTTGCAAACGCATATCTGTTCTTTGAAACATTTTCAGCAGGTAAGGATTTAATGACAACAATAGAACTGAAGTTAAAAACACCATTAATAACATCACTTAATGATATAGAATCTGTATTTGGACCGAAAGAAAAATGGCTTCCGCAAAAAGGAATTGGAAGGCCCAAAACACTAAAATTTGTGAAAAACTTAGGCCAATTCTATAAAGGAGTTGCTTTATTTCGAGTTACATCTAAAAAAAGTCAAACAGACAGTATTGTTATTCCATCGGTGCTATTACGTAGAATATATGAATAGAAAACAATTAGGAATGCTCGAAAAATAAATTCTCCATTTCATGTATTGTTCGTTTGAGGTAATTGGACTATAGACTCAAGGCATACCTTGTCTCTATATAGTCCAATTACCTCAAAACAAGGTTTTGTGTAAGATCACTGCCCATCCTCGGAATTCCTGCGCAATCCATTTTATCAGCATCCTTCATTTTCCAGTTAACACTTTTTCGAGTTCAATTTGTCGAACGTAGAGACGCACGGCAGTGCGTCTATGAGCGAAGATAGTTTAAACATTTTTTTGTTCTTAATTTTCAAAGAGTTGATAGACCTTTCTTCGCTCAGAGACGCACTGCCGTGCGTCTCTACGTTCGGAAGTACAATAAGTAAGCGATCATAAATTTTCGGGTAGATTATCTGATACGACCTCGCATGGTAACCCGTTGCCCTGGGCTGCCCTGGTATGTTACCGCCCTTTCAGGGCTAAGAAAAAAAATGTATACACTTATAGACCTATCCGCAATAATGAAAAAAAAATCAGAAAGAATAATAAAGGCAATACTTTTACCAACTGTCATTTGCGGTCATAGGATTTTTAATATAAAACAAGGAATCAAACAAATGAGAAAATTTGGCATTCTATAAAAACTAATCCATTTTTAAAAACTCTATCTCCGCATCATCCTCTATTGAAATATCTACATTAAAAGGCGGTATCATAAAAAATTCCGGACGATTTGCCAAATAAGAATCTTGAATCAAATTATGTTGTGTATACTGTAAAACTGGCATGGGATAAAAAGCGTTATCATTACCATCCAAACCATATATGGACATATCTTCAATGAGAAAGACCATCAACCCATCACCCAAATAATTGATCTGACTATTTTTTGGCAATGCTGCACCGGGTGTGGCCATTTTAATATGACCTGCATATTCATTGGCTGCACCCGTCAAGGTGGCTGAAAAATTCTGTGTGTCTAAAACAGGAGGGCTTATCGTACCAATTGTTGCTGCCTGCACATTGATGCTGTTCGCAATGAGTGTACCACCATCAATACCTTGTTGAGCTTTTAGTTCAATAGCACCTGTCTGACCGGCATTAATCTCTCCAAGCTGGATTTTGCCGGTTTGAGAGACCAGTGAAATATTGCCCTGATTGTTTGTATTAAGGCCCATGATCGTTATATCTTCCTGTATGTCAAAGGAAATATCCTGTGAGACATTCAATCGGGTCGCAATGTTTAAAGCGTTTACATTGATATCCACTTCTTTTTCAACAGTGATATCTCCCTCAAAAGTTGCTTTACCAGTGCCTTCAATGGTCAGGTAATCCGCAGCGTAAATTTTTGAATCATTACTGATAAATGAAATATTGTTGGCATTTTCAATCTTCAAGCCCGAAATAAAAGAATCTTTCTCGCCTGATGAACCGCTGACATATACATTACCTCCATTGGGAGATAGTGTTAATTGATCACCTTTAATGTGTTTCAGTTCAATATCACCAGATAGTGTCGTCAATTGACGATTACCAGATACAATCAACGCTGCATCAGGAATTTTGATCCAGGAGTTGCTGGTGCTTGTTTCAAGATTGTTAGACAGCATAATATCCCCAGCACCATCAAACAAGATATTTCCTGGAATCTTTAAATCAGCATTTAAATACGTTGGGCCTGTTGTATCAATTTTTAAACTGGCATTGGATTGAAAATGGATATCTGCATTAACAGTTAATGAGGCACTGGTAAGAATGACATCCGCATTAACATACAGTGGTGCCTCAATTAAAGTATGTCCAGTGGTATTCTGAATTTGCAGTTGATCTGTGTAAATGCCATTGGCGCTTGATGAAAAGGTAATATTTTTTGCAGAAGCAATCCGAATTTCAGACAGCGATTGATTTATATCTCCTACAGGCCCATTAAATGCTATATTTCCCTGTTCTGATGATATACTCAATATGGATGTTTTTGATTCAGAGGAAATCCCTGACAAGTCAATATTCCCGCCATGTGATTTAATCTGGCTGTTGCCGGTAAGTACCAGTGGGGATTGAATATCAATGGTTGAAGCAAGTGATGTTGTTTCTATTGTAGAACTAAGCATCAGCTTCCCCCCCTGTTCAAAGCGAAATTTGCCTTGAGATGTTATTTGATCATGGATTTCAGCCTTTTCTGAAATGTTCATTGTGATATCACCCATGTCTAATGCCTCAATAGACTTATCAACAGATAATAATCGGGCGTTAATGTTGATATCGCCACTGATAAGGACATCACCATTGATATGAACAGCATCCGCCTGAACAATATCTAAACCGGAAAGCGTTGCACCAGTTCGGCCTGTCGCACCATTTAGAAAAATTTGATTGTTATTGGCATCCAGTTGGAGCTTTGCATGATCATCCGTTTGAGAAACAATATCAGCCAATTGAATATCGCCATGATGACTGATAATAGCACAGTCAGACATCAACTTGACTGTGGAATACAAAATGGAAATATTTGAATTGTCACCTGTGGTTTCGAGATTTGCGCTGAGAAGAATATTTCCTGCACCACTGAATGTCAAATCGCCAATGGTTTGAATATCACTTTTTATGGTCAAAACATCCTTGTTATGAATACTTAATGTACTCACATTGATTGAAGCATTCTCACCACTGAATGAAACCTCATTGGCATCAGTTATTACAAATCCACCCATACGCAGGGTATCTGTGCCAATATTTCCTTCAACTTCAACATTGCCATTACCTGATGAGACTGTCAGAACATTGTTATCAGGTGTATCTGTATTAATGGCACTTAATAAAATATTGCCATGAATTGTGGATAACTGATGATCTCCTTTGACAGTAAGTAATGCATTGCCAATTGATAATGCGGCACCAATGCCTGTAATTGAAATATCTGCATCTAAATGAATATTTCCTGCGCCTGAAAAATTGATGGCTCCCTGTGTACTGATATTCTGATCAATTGTCAGAGCATCGCCTTGATACCAATCCATTTTTCCGGTGGACGCTATTGTCGATGAGAGGCTTACTTTACCTGTCGTATGAATATTAATATCCCCTTCAGTTTTAATGGCATCCAGGATGTCCAGTGTGTTTGTATTAATATCCAGATTTCCAGTAATACGCAGTTCTCTGTCAATACAGGTATGATTATTTACGGATTGAATATTAAGTTGACGAACATACAGTTTTTCATCGCTATGCTCAAATACAACATTTTCTGCATTGCTTATGTGAATACCGCCAAGAATTTGATCTGGACGCCCCACCGGGCCCTGAAAAAGAATATCCGAACCGGCAGACAGTTTCAGTGTATTGTTCCCTGGGTTTTCTGTAGAAAGTCCAAAAAGTGAAATTCCTCCAGTTTGAGAACTGATATTATAATTGCCATTTAAAGATAACAATGCTTGATCTACATGAATATCTTTTGTTACATGAATATCGCCGCCCAGTTCAATTTTTCCCGGCCCACTGAAATGTACTTGTCCTGATGATTGTATATCTGCATCAATTCTTGTCTCATCATTGTTTGCAATTTGGATATCTCCGGATGTTATCACACTGGCATTGATTTGAAGGAAATTCACATTCAAATTTAAATTTGCGCTTAATCTTATTTTACCATCCAGACGAACATTACCCGTACTGAAAATTTCAAATGATTGAGCATCAACTGTGGATTCTGCGCCCATTAAATGAACATTCTCTGCCCCCATAATATTGATAGTTTTAAAGGAAAGCTCCGGGAAACCTATCGCCTGATCAATGGAAATATTTCCCTTGCCAGCATACATAACAAGATTCTGTGTCTGGTGGTCTGATGGTAACAATTGATCAAGCACAATATTGCCATTATTTGTGGAAATATTTCTATCTCCGATCATATAAATGTCTGCGTTATTGACAACAATGTCAGCACCTTCTTCAATTGTTTGAATATTTCCGCGCAGGTCAATTTTACCACTATTGTTGAACTGAATACTGCCATAAGAATGAGTATTTCCCCTTAATGAAAGGTCTTTTCCTGAAATGACAGATAATCTGGCAATTGTTTCAGTATTACCAATGTGGCTGTTAAATGCAATATCAGCCGTGCCGGATGATACTGACAGACCATGATTTCCATTAACATCACCATATACAAGAATATTACCGCCTTCATTGCCAGTATTAATCGTTAAATCTCCATTTAATAGCATATCCGTATTGATAATCACATCGTGAGACTGTGTTTCAATGGATAAAGGAGACTGTATTGTAATTGGTCCAACAATTTGTGTTGTATCAAATTCGCTGTTCAGCTGGATATCACCATTCAGAAAAAGCCCTTTGTTTGGGGCCTGCAATTGAATGGATGAAAGATCAATATCCCACAGATAAATATCACCTGCTGATGCATTGATATTGAGTTGAAAGTTATTGTCATTATCGCTTGCTTTGCCATTGATAACAATATCTCCAATCACCGAGTTCAATAACACATTATCTTTCAATAAAGTCACATTCGCCTGAATATTAATGTCTCCAGTCGAAGTATGAACATTATTTCCCAGCATTACATCTTCAGCAGAACGGATTTCTAAAGCCTGAACCACATGAGTTTGACCAATGGCTTGATGAATATGCACAATCCCATTGTTTGTATTAAGCAACAATTGATATGGACCATCAATTGATGGAATTAGTGAAATTTCACCGGTATTACGTGTCAGAATGCTTGTGTGGTTCTTTAGTATGATTGGCCCTGCAGTATTACTGGTATCAAAACGTTCATTGACTTCAATATCGCCGCTCAAAAACAGCCCTTGATCAGCAGCCGTAATTTGCAATTCGCCCAGTGAAACGTCATTAATATCAATCTTGCCTGTACTGGCATTAAGCGTCAGCGTATGCGTATTCACGAGATCTGAAATTCTACCTGATATTGAAATATTGCCCTGCATGGTGCGAAGTTGCAACTGGTTTTGAGCACTTTGTAAATCACCATCAATAGCGATATTGCCATCCGTCGCAGTCATAGAGCCGCTCAATTGTAATATTTGAGAAGGCCTAATAAAAATGTCCTGTGCAATAAAACTGTTTTCGACAAAAACATTTTTTGCTTTTTCAATGGTCATTATTCCAAGTGGTGTCTCGGGGCCAACATCTCTCATAAAGTAAATATCACCACCACCACTTGTAATATCAAGATTATGAGACTGCTCTTGTGTGCTATAAATTTTATCCGAAAATCGCACATCTCCCACACCGCTGCCTGTATGAATGGATAAATGATTTGTCAATAAAACTGAAGGTTTAAAAGAAACATTGCCATTGGCTGTAATGATGTTGCCATCAATGTAACAGGCCGCAGCATTTTGAATGGATAAGGATTTCAACGCTTCTGTCTGTCCGATATCGCTTGAAATATGAATATTGCCAATGTTATCTTCCCCGGTGTCCAATTCAAGAGAATAATGCCCATCAATGTTATTGTTCATCTGGATATCTGAATTGTTTGTTTGAATGCTGATGTCGCTGTTCAACTGAATATCTGCCAGTTGCTTTGTATTCCATTCCTTACTGACAGTCACATTATCATTTAAGATGAGATCTCCGCCCGATTCAAAAACGAGCCCATTTATATTTATTGACTGAAATGAGATCATACCATCCGATGTTGCAAGTGTTATTTTGTTTGTATTGTCCGGATCGGTTAACTGACCATTAAATGTTATATTGCCGCCAGATGTTTCAATCCGAAGATCAGATAATACATGAACATTACCATCAAATAAAACAGGACCCTGCAATGTGCTGATATCATTGTTCAACAGGATGGTATCTGAAGCAATGTTGATACCTTGTGTACTGGCATGAATTTCATTGATATCCAGTTGATATGTAATGATATCAAGGGATGTCAGCGGAGACTTTTTCCCTGATGCCTGTGCAAATACAGTTGTGCCATTGGCATTTTTGACTTTTAATTTGTAAGGGCCATCAATAGTTTGATAAACATTCAGATGAGCATCACTTGTCTGCCATGACGTATCTCCAGTTAAAGTAATGTCTTGATTAAACGTAATATCACCAGTAGCCAGAATATTTCCCGCCCAATTTACAGTGCCATTTCCTTTTTCCAAAAAATCGCCATTCAGTGTAAAATTGGCATCTACATTAAGAAGGTGACCATGATCCAGGCTAAGATTGTTTTGGTACTCAGTGGAAACATGCCCGAAAATACTGATATTTCCATTTGTAATAAAGGAAAGATCCTTTTTTTGCCCCAATACTGATTCACCATTTTTACCCACAAAAATGGGACCATTAAATATGTCTGAACCAAAAATCAGATGAGCAGTATCAATACCATCAAGAGCAGCATCTGTAAAAACAAGGGTTTGATCTGAATTTTCAATGCCAATGGAAGCATCATTGGAAAGTGGCATCAAACTGACACTGGCATTTGTTGCTTTGATCACTGATGGCAGTGTCATTTGATCGGCTGCAAGGATCATGTCGTTGCCATTGCTGTTAAGTAGACCTTCAAGAACAATTATTTTGTTTTGAATTTTAATACCACCTGCTTTTGTCGTAATTGCACCTTGAGTTTTGGTTTGACCATCACTTGATACTTGTTGAAAACGATCAGCAAAAACATCAGATTCAATATTGACATTTGTCCCTGACTGGATATCAATATTTTTCAGCGGTGTTTCAACCCCCAGTGATTGATGAAACGTAATATTCCCCTCATTCGCTTGAATGATCATGTTTTGTTTGTATGCCTCAGATCCATTAATTGTGCCATCAATTTCCATGTTGCCATTTTGGGTTTGCCATTGAACGTCATCAGTCAGCCTTGTGTTGCCATGAATTGTGATATGGCCACCATTAGTAATCCAGTTGCCTGTGGATTGAATATTGCCTTGAATTGAAATGTTTCCTCCGCCGGTTTGCCAGTTCCCCTGAGCAATAATATCACCTGCAATGTTAATTGCCCCCTCATCTGTGAACCAGTTGCCATAGGCTTCAATATTGTTTCCACTGAGTTGAATGCCATTATTTTTTGTAATAATGGGCACATTGAGTTGAATGTTCGTCGCATTTTCAACAGTCAAGCCCAGAAGAGAAGATTGATTGCCAATGGGCGCAGCCATAACAAGATCGCCAGTTCCCGCTGATAGATCAAGCTGATAGGAACCATCCACAGATTCTTGAATGGTAATATTTCCAGAATCCTTTGATTGAATCCTTGAATTATCAATCAAGACAACAGGACTGTCAATTTTAATGTTGGCATCGCTCGTTTCAATGTGACCTCCCAATGCGATATTTCCTTCACCGGTTTGGATAAAAGCGCCAGTCAGTGAAATTTTTGTTGTACTTTTGATATTCAATTGACCGCTTTGAGTGATTTGCATGCCAATACCAGGAATTGCATCATTGCAAGTGATATTTTTTTCAAGGCTTAAGTCTTTTCCATTAAAAGAAAATCCTCCTGCTCCCAGATACAAGGTATCTTTGATATGGGTCATGCCGGTTCCTGCAACTTGAACATAAGCATTCAATCGAGATGGTGCTTCAAGAGATACGTTCTGCGCTGACAGAATATTGAGATTAAACAAATCATTTCGGCCCAGATAACCATTAAAGGAGATATTACCCTGCCCTGCATTGATGGATAAACCATTAATTGCATCTTTGGCACCATCAATATCACCTTTAAAGAGAATATCTCCAGCATGGTCTCCACTTGAAATAATTAATTGGCCAGCCAAAGAAACATTGCCTTCAATTGAAATGGGTTGGTTATTGGTTTGAATGCTTCCACCCAGTCTGACATTGGCTTCACCCGCTTGCGTAAAAGAACCATCAATGGTCATCGTTGTGCCAACTGCCAATTTAAAATCGCCATCAGTAATTATCTTTACAGAACTGTTATTGCTTGTTTGGATATCATTATTGATTTCAACAACTGTTGCATGCGCATCAAGACCAGCAGCACCCAGTTGAGATTCGCCATTAAATGTCAATGTACTGGCAGATTCGATATTGAGGCCATTCGCTGAAACCGATTGATCAAACAAGGTATTTCCCAATCCACTGTTTAGTGTGATGACATGATCTCCACTAACACTGTTTGAAAATAGAATATCACCGCCATTTTCTGAACCGGTGTCAAATCGGATGTCTTTTGTGAGTGTCAATTGTCCCTTTATATTGATTTCATCCCCGGTCGTCACAATATCGGTTGACAATTGAACAGGCCCTGAGCTTCTTTGAAAGAAAGGCCCATCTAAAGTCAATATTGCCTGCTCAGTAATGGTTAGTAAATCTGTATTTTCAAAAGCCAGCAAACCACCATTCTGAGTGGTTACCGGTGCAGTGAGATTAATAATTTTAGCCGTAATATCAATGCTTTCTTCACCGGATACAATGGATTTCAAAAAAGACACGTTTTGAGCTGATTTAATGCGGAGCCCGGCGATAGGGTTGGTATTTCCCAAAGTTTCCTGAAATTTAATATCGCCTGCACCGGCACTCATTGTCAGTAGATAATTGCCATCAAGGGTATTCTGAAACAAAATATTGCCTGGTCCAGTGCCTGTATCCAGTTCTGCCTTACCAATCAAACTAACCGGTTGTGTAAAGGTTATATTTTCATTATTTGTGGTAATTTTTCCTGCTAACTCAACAGGTCCAATACCCTGTTGAAGAAATGCTTTGTTTAACTGAATATCTCCACCACTTGTCAATCGAAGAATTCCATTATTGGTTATGGTCATGCTGCCAGCATGAAACTGACTGCCAATTTCAATATCTGAACTGGATTTCAATGTGAGCCCATAAACGGGTATTTCTGCGCCCACCTGATCCACAAAAATAATGTTACCTGTTCCACTGTTCGCTGACAAATAATAATTGCCATCAATTATCCCCGCAAAATGAATATCACCCCCACCGCTTCCAGTATCCAGAGAAAGGTTTCCCATCAAACTAACCGGGCCATCAAATTGAATGGTATCATCTGTTGTCATTATCGCGCCGCCAATTTGTACCGGACCATCTCCATTTTGGAGCCACCCGCCATCCAGTGTCAGACTTGTGCCGGGGGCAACATACAGATTGTTATAGTTGGTGACAACCACCTGTGCATTGTTGCCAGTCACAATATTGCCGCGAATTGAAATGGGACCGGATGATATGAATTGAAGTTCTTTGTTTTGCGAAATGGTATCATCTCTGGCGATTGTGATGCCGCCCGTATTGTCCACATGTCCAATAATGATTTGACTGGTTTTAAGATTGTGAAGGTCATTATTTGTAAAATTAATATCCCGTGTTGTTTCAGCCAGTCCAATGGTGGTTTCTGGTGAATGAGCATACAATGTTACCGAACTGTCAAGGGCTTGGATTTCATTTTCCAGCTTAAAAGCATCAGCAGCAAGGAGAACCGGACTTTTATTACTGTTTAGAATGCCATTTAACTCAAGGGTCATGCCATGAAGATGAATACCACCTTCGTAAGTGGTCAGATTATTCTTAAAATGAACATTCCCCGTACCTGATGGATGTAAGAGGCTATTGGCTTGAAAAGGGCCATCAACAATCAAATTATGGGCACTTGAAATATGAATATTTCCAGGAATACTGATGGATCCGACAGCACCATTTATTGAAATACTCCCTGTGCCAGTAATAATATCCAAATTTTCTTCCAGGGATTGGGTGCCATCAAGATTGCCCATTATTTGAAGATCACCGCCTTTCGTGCTTGTATCATAAGCGCTATTGCCTGTAAGCTGAACATTTCCATGAAGGATAATATTATCACCAGTGGTGCGAATCGCACCGCCTTGTGAGAACAAGCCGGCATAATTCAAGTCCACAATGCTGTCAGATACAATGTCTTCCAAAACCTGTACATTCTGAGCAGAACGAATGTAAAGCCCATTGATCATATTATTGCCGCCCACACTTTTCTGGAATTGAATATTTCCAGATCCAGCGCTTAAATCCATCATAAATGGGCCATCAATCGTATCTAAAAAAGAAATATCACCCGATTGATCACCAGTATGAATGGTCAATCGTTCTTTGAGTGTCAGTGCAGATTTAAAAATAACTGGCATCGCATTTGTTTGAATGCTGGATAATTCATCAACTGAAATAAAACCTTGAATAGGAGTGGTATCAAAGGCAGATTCAATTTGAATATCGCCATTTAAAATCAAGCCACCAGTCATGTTGGAGAATGACAGGCTTGTTATATCAATATCATTCAGTGATACAACACTTTCAGCTTGAAAAATTAATTCACAATTATCAGTGCCTTCAACGATTTTACTGTTCATGAGAAGAATACTGCCGTCTCTGGAGGTCAGTCGGATAGTATTTCGATTTAATGAAATATCATGCGTAAAAGAAAGTTCTCCAGTAGCAGTGATATCATCCCATAAATAAGATGGTCGTGGTCCTTTTTGTAGAAAATCACCACCCGTCTCAATATCTCTTTTGATAGTCAAATCTTCTCGATTATTGATGGTCACTGTGCCACCTGCATGAATTGAACCGGCAAGATGAATGTTTGTGCCTTTAATTGTTACACTGCCTATACCGATCGTTCGAATCGCTCCCAAACTGACAGGTCCATCTGTTGCAGGAAAAGAATCATTCTCAGATCCAAACGCATCAATCAGAAGGTTACCACCACCGGAAACATCTATTGTATCGGTTGGTTCCATTATAAAACCACCTGCACCTGTAATAAATGAAACATTGCCAGTTTGATCCAGGGTCAGTTGATTGTCTGATAGATCCATAATGGAAATCCGATGATTGGCCTGAAGTCTAATATCAGTGCTTGCGTTCAGGCTTTCAAGTCGTTTTTCAGAAATGGTAAGATCTTCTGGAATATCTGTAAAATTTACCTGACCAGAAAAATCCGTACCCAGATCATCAGTATTGCCATTCACAATAAAGATTTCTTTCGGATCCAAAAGTAATGTCCCATTTGTTCCATTTGTTGATTTTGTAGTAACATCACCATCAAAAAATAAATTTTCTTTACCGGAAACTTCAACAAAACCACCATTTCCATCAATTGCACCTGCCGAAATATTCCCTGTAAAAATTGTTGCTTGATCACTCCAGAGAACAATTTCACCACCATCACCCGATTTATTGGCATTGGCTTGAATGTGGGTATTTTTTCCAACATAGGTGTTTTGGGCATTGGGGATCGCATTATCCTGTCCATGAAGTCCGCCGCCAATATGAATGATTCCTCCCCGGGTATTTCCAGAAGCATTAAGTTCAGATTTTTCAGTAATAACGATTGTATCAGCACTCATATCAATTTGGCCGCCTTTTTTGCCGGAAACATCAATTTTTCCTGTATTTTGTATTTCATCAGCTCCAATCAATTGTACAACGCCATTAATATTTTCCATAGATGTGGCTTCAATAATACCCGAATTATTAACAACTGAATGAACCATATCTCCAACAGTTTTGGCAGACATAAGAATTTCACCGGAACTGGCCTGAATTTTTCCTGTATTTTCAATTGATGTATCAGTCATTGATGGAATATCTTTGGGATCAATGGCAAAGCTGATCAGATTGTTTTCAACAAAAGATAATTTGATTCGTTCGCCGGCAGCAAGATGAACTTTTCCCATATTGGCCATAATTGTGCCATGATTTTCAATTTCAGGTGCCAATAAAGACACAAAACCTGCGTCCCTGGATTCAATTAAGCCACGATTAATAATTTTCCCTATAGGTGTACCGGGTTGAAACTCGAATGTGAATGAATCATTAAGAAAATCATTATCATTTATGCTCAGTGTAGAACCGATAAAACCATGTGTTTGAATCACACCGGATGGTCCAATCAGCATCCCATTGGGATTGATCAGAAAAACATTGCCATTTGCTTGCATTAGGCCGTTAATTAGAGAGGGATGAGCGCCTGTTACCCTGTTCAAAATGGCCGCATGAACACCGGGTTGAACAAAACGTACCATTTCCCCCGAATCAATACTAAAGGATTGCCAATTGATAATGGCTTTCTGGGAATTTTGATGAATATTCATTTGCCTGGCAGATGAAACCATATCCACCTGGCCGGAAAGCACGGATGCATTTTGTGGTAATGCAAAAATGGCGCAGGGAAAAATGAGGTTGATGCAAAGAAAAATCACGATCGCAATATTTTGTCTGGTTTTCATTCAATTATCCTTATGATTTACATGTTGGTTAAAAATGTGTGCGTTGAATCGAATCAGAAAATGTCATGAATTCATTATGCACGTGCAACAGGTGGTCCTTTTCACTTATCTCATTAATATTTTGAGTTGTTCTGACAGTAAGGGGTTGAAGCAACTCGTATATTTCAAATGTATCATATTATAATAAAAAATAATTGAAAAAATAAATGCCACATGCAAAATAAAATGTCAAGTATTCTGGGGAATTGTCATTGGTATACTTAAAGTATCCTTCAACTTTTTGGGAATGCCCCTGTTCTAATGTAATAATTTTAATATATCTCGAAAATCCCTTGAATTTCAAAAAAAAACTTGTTAATACGTTTAATCACATTAAGTTATTAAAATCTTAGTTTGTTTTAAAACAGTTTGTTTTTTAGCAGACAACTAGCCAATAGATACTAACGATTAGCGTGTCAGTTTCCAAATAAAATTGAAAAACTGATACCAGAAGAAAGGGGATTACATTATGAGTAATGTTAAATCAACAAAATGTCCTGGTTGTCAACAAACCTATCGTGTTCCAGAATCTAAAGAAGGAAAAACAGCAACGTGTAAAAAGTGTGGTGAAAAATTCAAAATTCGATTTGATGACCCAAGCACAAGTAAAGATGTAAAAACTATCAAAGAAAAGCCCTCCAAACCGCAACCTGAAGCAAAACAAGAAAAAGATGAATCAAAAGAAAAAGAAACACCAAAAGAAGAACAGGAAACAACAGAAACGCCAGATGAAACACCCGCCGCAAATGATTCAGAGTCGAAAGAATCCCCTGAATCAACTGAAGCTGAAAATTATGACGCAATTACTGATGCCAGTACGTCTGATGTTACTGGAAATACCGAAGAATCTGAAACAAAACCGGAAGAACCTGATGCATCAAAAGAAGAAGCTCCGCCACCACCACCTAAAGAGAAAAAAAAGATGCTCGAATATGATACCAGCTATCGTCCGCTTGATCCAGATACATTGATGGAATCACTGGATATCGTTGTATCAGAAGATAAACTTCAAGCACATCTGGTTGTAAAAAAACCTTTGGATAGAGATACAACATATAAAGATATTCACTATTTTCTGGCAGAAAAGAAAGTCTTGTTTGGGGTTGTTGATGAAGATAAAATCAAGAATTTCTTAAAAAAGAAACTTTTGCATAATCGGCCATGGCTCATTGCTGAAGGTAAATCACCTGAAGAGCCTACAGATGGTGAGGTAAGTTATTTATTTGACATTGACCCATTAAAACGTCCTGTTGTTTCTGAAGAGGGAGACTCAAAAGAGCGCATTGATTTTAAGGATCGTGGTGAAATGCCTTATGTAAAAACTGGCGATCTTGTGGCTGAAAGAAAACCCGGTCTTCCCGGTGTTCAGGGTATGGATGTTTATGGTGCACAGATTAAAACAAGAAAAGCCAAACAAGCGACCTTGCGTGTTGGTGAAGGTGTTGAATTGTCTTATGATAAACGTCTGGCCAATTCAAAAATTGATGGCATGCCCGTTTTACAGGTTGAACGAAATCAGGAAAAAGTCATTGTTGTCCCAGAATACTTTATCAAAGGTGATGTCAATATGAAATCCGGCAATGTCAGATTCAAAGGGCCGGTTGTTGTTAAAGGGACTGTTGAAAATGGTTTTAAAGTTATCAGTGCATCATTAACAGCAAATGAAATCATGAAAGCAACTGTTGAAGTTGAAGGCGATGTTACTGTTACCACCGGTATTATCGGTGCAACGATTAAGAGTAAGGGAAAAGTTGAAGCAAAATTTATCAAAGGCGCAAATATTGATGCCATGACCAGCGTTTCAGCTTCTCAAGGTATCATTGACTCAAAGGTTTATACAAGTGGAGAATGTATTGTTGAAAAAGGTAAAATTCTTAACTCACAGATTTATGCCTATCAAGGTGTTTCTACGCGTGATATCGGATCGAATACCTCCCCTGAATCTACATTAACTGTGGGTGTTGATCCTGCTTTATTAAAAGAGGTCTCGAAATATGAAACTGAAATTGAAGAAAAGAAAAAAGCCCTTGTAAAATTTAAAGAAGAAAATAAGGTGCCGGATGATATTGCAGAACAACTTGAACAACTCAATGACAAAATAATTCCCCTTCAAGACTCTGTTGAGAAAACCGAAACCATAAGACCATCACTGGCTCAAAAATTGGAAGCTGCCAAAAAGAAAGGCAATAAAAAAGAACTTCAACAAACGATAAAAACAGTTAAAGAAATTGAAACCAAATTTCAGGCAGCGAAAGAACATCTTGCACAGCTCAAGCAGGAACGTGAAAAACTAGAAAAAGAACTCGGTGAACTTCCACAAATGGAAAAAGAACTGGCTGAACTTCAAGCCAAACTTGAAGAAGTAAAAACGCACATTGCTGATGATCGTCAAAATGCACCCATAAAAGTTTCAGGAACTGTTTATCGTAATACCATAATTAAAGGGGTTCACGCTGAATATGAAATGAAAGATGATGAAAAGAAAGTTGTTATTCAAGAAATCTATAAAGTTGATGAAGAAGATAAAGTGGAATCTGTCATTATCACTGAACCTATGAAAGATAAAGAAAAGAAATAACTTTTTGATATCTTTATTGATTTTTGATTGAGTGAAACCAAAACAAGCTGAATGCTGGGGGACATGCTCTTTTTTTTTCTCGTTTACAATTGTTTTACATTTGAAACGATTGACACACATAAAAAACCTCATTATTAATAACAATTACTTATAGGTGTGTTAAGGAATACTTGAAAAATCAATTATCCATTTTAGCATGTTCATTTTCGGTTTAATAACATAGAGAGACAAGGCATGCCTTGTCTCCATAGCCGTCAGGCTAAGGCAAACTCGCTGTGCTGCTCGTTCCCA
>Ga0272440_1001876_pt1 | contig 16782 bp, 4 predicted proteins | sample SSMMMBAug17_FD_192440 | JGI IMG/M metagenome (GOLD analysis project Ga0272440, IMG submission 192440) | Marine sediment archaeal communities from Little Sippewissett salt marsh, Falmouth, MA, United States - SSM-MMB-Aug17 | ecosystem: Environmental > Aquatic > Marine > Wetlands > Sediment ... | reverse complement strand
TAATGATCATGGAGTGGTTCTCACTGTAGATCAATGGTTCTGGTATCTAACGTTGACTCCCATTTCAAACGCCTGGGGGGAAAGCCGCATTACTGTCACTGTTAATGATGGCCATGATTCGGTGGATGAATCTTTTTTGCTTACTGTCCGCCCATTAACTGTCCAACCCATCATTTCAGATATTCCTACAGTGATTATTCAAGAAAATTCAGCAAGCGAGTGGATTCCATTTACTGTGACTGATTATGTCTATAGTGAAGCGTTTCTCGAATTGACAGTTTCGACATCATCGCCACAACTTATTCCCATCAATAATATTGAAATGGTTAAAAATTATGAGGGGCGCTTTTTACGCTTGACGCCAATAATTGATCAATGCGGATCAACAACCATTACACTTAAAGCAAGTAATCCCAAATATTCTGTTAATTCTGTCTTTACAGTTTTTGTTCAATCAAAAGATGAAATCGCGATATTTAAACGTTTTCAAAAACTGGATGATCTGGGGAACCCCCTTGCAGATAATGCAACAGAATTTACAATGGTTCATGATCTCATAACAGATCTTATCTGGGAAGTTAAACCTGAAAATTTAAGTCTTCAGAGCAATGATCGCTTATTTACATGGTATGATTCTGATAATGCGACCAATGGTGGTTTTGCCGGAACCACCACACCTTCAGGAGATACCGAATTTTATATTATCTGGCTAAATAATCAGGACGGCCCTACGAACTGGCGCATGCCGGAAATATCCGAATTGATGTCTCTCATAAATATCACAAAGAACAGCCCCCATATTTCAAAGCAGTTCTTTCCCAACACGCAATCTGGATGTTACTGGTCTGCATCATCCCATGCACAATATCCGGGGAATGCCTGGATTGTGGATTTTTCTGATGGCACTGATGATTACATTTCCAAAGCACATAACTGTTATATTCGTGCTGTTCGCGGAAAAGCAGATGATTGTTTGCTTAAACCCGATCGTTTTGTTGATAACCAGGATGAAACAATTACAGATACCTGTACCGGTTATATGTGGGCCAAAGATGTGCTTGGAAAGGATTCGTATCAGTTATCTTTAAATGCCTGTGAAGATTTTACATTGGCGAACCATTCAGATTGGCGGTTTCCTACACGTAAAGAATTGATGTCACTCATTCGTTTTGATCAATATAATCCCGCCACTGTATCAGATCTGTTTAATCAGGCATCTGAATGGTTCTGGACACAGGATCAGACACCAGATAAAAAAAAGGCCTGGGCCATTCATTTTTTTTATGGGGCTTCATATGTTCGCAATTTGAACTATGAATATCATGTCCGGCCTGTACGTGCTGGTTTACAAGCGCATATCCAATGCTTTAATATAGGTATGCCCTTTCCTGGAAGTCAATGGGTTGAAGGCGATTTAATGAATATTCAGTGGCAATCATGCCCATCTGTTGAAACTGTGTCTATTTATCTATCACATTCCGGCGGTGCCCCAGACAGTTTTACCGCTCTTGCCCGCAATTATACAAATACCGGACATTTGAGTTGGACTGTCACAGGACCTCAAACAAACAACGCCATGATTAAAATCGTAAGTGATGACAATCCATTGGTTTTTGATACTCAAGGCATGTTTCGTATTATCGGACAACCCCTTCCAATGATTGCTCTTTCCCCTCAAACCATTCACATTCCCGCCAAAGGCGGCAAGGCAAAAATAACCATTACAAATAGTGGCGTTGGCATTCTGGAATGGCAGGTCAATATATTCAATGACTGGATTGTGCCACAATCCAGCTTATCAGGTGTTGAAAATGGCGGATTTGAATTTTTAATTACTGAAAATCCTGATGACTCTCGAACAGCAACGATTGAAATATCATCAATCAATTCAGGGAACAGTCCGCAAACTGTCTGTGTGAATCAGGCAGGCAATGAATTTATCAATTTATTTCAAAGCGTTTCTGCAGGAGATCTCACCGAAACATTGGAATCTGCCTGGGGGTGCAATTGGGTGGATTTCAACCATGATGGATGGATGGATATTTTTGTGATCAATCGACACGCTAAAAACAGTCTCTATCAAAACAATAAAGACCGCACATTTACAAGGGTTATGGATCACATTTTGGTCAATACCATAAACGATGCTACTGCCGCAACATGGGGGGATTTTGACAATGATGGTGATATTGATGTGTTTGTTGTCCATCCCTATGAACAGAATGCGCTTTATGTCAATAATGGCAATGGTTCGTTTATTTCAATACAGGATGATATTATTGTAAACGATTCAGGTATCTCATATGGGGCTTCCTGGGTGGATGCAAACAATGATGGTTATTTAGATCTATATGTGACACAAACCGGTGTTGAACCTAATGCCTTGTTTATGAATCAGGGAAATGGTCTTTTTGAAAAAAATTCAATTGCCCGGATCACCTCAATACATGGTAAATCCTTAGCCTGGGGTGATTATCGTCAAAATGGATATATGGATGTGATCATTCCAGAACAGGTGGCACTGTTTTTAAACATCGGTCATCTCTCATTTTATCGAATGGAAACATCAGTTTTGAATGTGGATTCAAGCCAAAATTCATTTGAATCTGCTATATGGGCCGATTTTGATAATAATACCTATATGGATTTGTATTTAACGCATCAGCAAAAGAACAATGTCATGCTATTAAATGATGGGCAGGAAGGTTTTAGGCAGATAACTGGTATTCCGCCCTGTACCGATGGCGGCCAGGCGGCACATGCATCCTGTGCTGATTTTGATCGTGATGGTGATATTGATCTATTTGTCCCGCGCCTGGATTTGAACAATCTTTTTTATGAAAACAATGGAAATAGCCAATTTACACGAATCAACTCGGGCGATGTGGCTGTGGGTAATGGTCGGTCCAGTGCGGTGGCTGATTATGACAATGATGGGGATATGGATTTACTGGTTATAGGATATGATAACTATCATATTTTATTAGAAAATCAAGCTGCTGATAGTCATTGGATTGCGATTCGATGTATTGGCAGTGATGCCAATCGTTCGGCCATTGGTGCGCAAGTAAAGGTGAATGCAGTAATATATGGGAAAACGCTTCAGCAAACGCGACAAATTGTAGCGCAAACAGGACACAGCAGCATGGATAGTCAAATTATGCTGTTTGGCCTGGGGGATCAACCTTTAATTGATCAAATTATCGTGAATTGGCCAGGGGGAAATGTCAGCCAGTTGAATCAGGTGATTTCTGATCAATATATTACCATCATTGAAAATGATAACGCAAATGTTAAATCCCTCTCAATATCGCCCGGACACCAAATTGTGCCTGCCCTTGCAGGCGATCTTTCATTCAAAGTGATTGTCGTAAATGAATCCAAGCCTCTTACCTGGAATGCACACAGTGATAATGACTGGATCTCGTTCAATGGGCCGCATACCGGCACACAAACGCAAAATCTGTTGATTACATATGATCGTAATTTAGGGGGTCAGCGTACCGGTTCCATTTTGATTCAGGCTGATGATCACTCCATCTCGCCAGTTACCCTGGAGATTATCCAAAAAAGAAACGCACCACCGCAATGGCATTTTCCCATTCAGGAACTCTATTTGAATGAAGACGATTTACCCACTGAGATTGCTTTTGAAATTCAAGATCATGATACCAATATTTCAGACCTTACTTTTACCATACATTCGCAAGATGCAGATTTATTCAGCTATTTATTTGTTATGCCGCAACCAGTAACACCCAATACAATGATACTCTCACTAACCCCGAAAACCAATGCGAATGGAGAAAGTATCGTCAGTCTGGCTGTTTCAGATGGTATCAATCAATTGACAGATACCATTTGGGTAAAAGTATTTTCTGTTAATGATGTGCCGATTGTATCTGGCCTGGAAGATTTAAGCACTCATGAGGACATATTTGTGGCGCAAAAGTTCACTGTAATAGATGTTGATCAGGATGACATATCAGTGCATGTTCAGTCTTTGACTCCTGACCTTTTTGATGATCAAGGCATATTCATAAAGGCACAGGGCTCAATGTTTCGCATGGAAGTCAAATCCATTGCCAATAAATATGGTACAGGGCAGCTACAATTTACAATTTCAGATGGTTCTGCTTCAATTACACAAGTGATTAATATTGAGGTTCAAAGCGTCAATGATATGCCCACCATGTCTGATATTGTCGATCAATCACTTCTTGAATCAAGTATTGCAGTGCCATTTACAGTTGCTGATGTTGACACATTGGCCAAAGACTTAATCGTTGATGTAAAAACATTTGCGCCGGATTTAATCCCTGAAGATTATTTGCAGCTAACAGGTGCTGGTAATGATTATACCCTGACACTCGGAAGTCCATCCAACCTGTTTGGTATTGCACAGATTGAATTGTCAGTGAGCGATGGTTTTCTCACCCGAACCCAAAAATTTAATGTTTTTGTAAGGAATGCCGGCAATGTTCCCATGATTGCCAATATTTTTGATCAACAGACCAGCGAAGATATCCCCCTTTATCTGACATTAACTGTAGGCGGCGTTTCCAGCGAATCTATTGTCATTACAGGAACATCAAACAATACAGATGTTGTCAGGGATACAGATATTACCATTCAAGGCATTGGGCAGCAAAGAGTGTTAGTCATTACGCCCATCAAGGATGCCTTTGGAGAAACTCGCATCCAACTATTTGTCAGTGATGGAAACCACACCATTCACGATGAGTTTTTATTGAACATCACCCCTGTAAACGATCCACCGATTATTTCAGAGATAGAGAATATTCGCTTACATGAAGATACAGACCTGAAAACAGTGTCCTTTACAATATCTGATATTGACAGCAATCACCTGTCGGTTATCGCTGTGTCATCTGATGATGCAATCATCCCTACCAATGCATTGGATTTAAATCATGTGTTGGATCATTGGGAGTTATCCCTGATGCCTGTTGCTGATGCAACCGGAGCGTGTACGATTCGTGTTCAGGTTTCTGACAGCCTGACAACAACAGTTGAAACCTTTCATGTGGAAATGATTCAGATGAACGATACGCCTGTTATTCAGCCGATTCCAGATCAAATTGTTGATGAAGATACCCCATGTACAATATTCCTGTCCCTTTCTGACGAAGAAACCCCTTTAACAGATCTTCACCTGTCTGTTCGTTCCAGCAACATAGATTTGTTGTCTTTAGATAACGTTACAATTGATTATCATTCAATAACACTGACCCCCACAACCAATGCATTTGGAAAGGCGAATATCACATTATCAGTTGATGATGGCAGCGGATTGCCCAATGCAAAACAAACCGAAACCTTTGTTTTTTGGGTACGTTCTGTCAACGATTTACCCGAAATATTACCTATCGAATCACAAACTGTTTCAGAAAGTGGATCCATAACATTATTTTTTACCATTAATGATCATGAAACTCCGGCATCAGGTCTGATGACACAGGCATTCTCTGATAACCAGACATTGATACCTGATCGTAATTTAACAATTATGGGCGATGAATCCACACGTATCTTAAAGATCACCCCAAGACCACATTATTCAGGAGAAACACAAATTCATCTCTCGGTTTTTGATGGGATTGCCACGATATTTGAGGCATTCACACTCACTGTTCTTCCATACAATTATGCGCCTGATTTTGTGATTGGTATGGATCTCAATATTTGGGAAGATGCACCGCCGCAAAAACTTATTAAATGGGCCACGCAAATCAGCCCCGGCCCTCTGAATGAAAACAAACAAATCGTATATTTTGAGGTAACAGGCAATACACATCCTGAATATTTTACAGGCCCGCCAATTGTTACAGCACAAGGGGACTTACATTATACCCTTGCTGAAGACGCATTTGGCACAGCAAAAATAACGCTCAATCTCTTTGATGATGGTTTCGAAAATAATGCAAGCACACCCAAAGAATTTCAGATTGACATTTTGTCGGTAAACGATCCCCCAACATTTATCAAAGGACAGGACATTATTATTGGTGAAGACAAAGAGAATTGTCAATTTGACAAATGGGCAAAATCGATAAATCCAGGAGCAGAAAATGAGAGCTATCAACAACTCACCTTTGTGCTAGAAACAGATTCACCGGAATTGTTTTCACAACTGCCCACAGTTTCAGATCAAGGTGACCTGGTTTTTGTACCATCTCCCAATGCCAATGGTATTGCCCAATGCCAGTTATATCTCAAAGATAATGGCGATGGCCACAATACCAGCCACACAGAACATTTTTTGATTGAAATTCTCGCAGAAAATGATCCCCCCACAATGACACAAATACCTGATCAGCAAATTTTCGAAGACCAGCCTTTAATGATGGAATTAATAATTGAAGATATCGATCATCCTGTATCTGAAATTCTTATTGATGTTACTGCAAGTCAGACTGTTCTTTTTCCAAATGATGCAATCTCCATAACCGGTTCAGGAACGAACCGAATTTTGGAGATCATGCCATCAAAAAATCAGTCGGGTGAATCAAAAATTACGCTGACCCTTTCAGATGGTATGGACGATTCGGTCTATGTGTTTACCCTGACTGTCCTTGCTGTTAATGACCTGCCAGTCATTTCACCCATTGAACATCAGTATTTGCAGGAAGACAGCCCGGCTGTTTTCATTCCACTGACTGTCACTGATGTCGAGACAGCAGCCGAACAAATTTTCTTGACAGCAGCTGCCAATGAATCCAATATGTTTGAATTTCTTGACATTCAATATATTTCAGACCAGCCTTTTCTTCATTTTCAACCGACATTCAATGCATTTGGAACTACAAGCATCACAGTATATGCAAAAGATCCAGATGCATTGGATGATTGCGGCACTTTGGACATTTATCTGACAATTGCCCCCATTGATGATCCGCCTATAATCAAAGCGTCCTCCCCTTTTGAAATGATCGAAGATACAGTTTCCTTGTTTGATATTGAAATCAATGATCTGGATACAGACCAGAGTGAATTATTTGTAAATGTTCAATCAGGCAATTCACTCATTGTGCCCAACGATACAAATTATTTGTATATTCAGGGGGATGAGGCGATGCGAAGCCTTCATGTCAAACCCTATGCAGAGGCCAATGGTCCGGTGAGTTTAACCATTACTGTCAGCGATCTCAATAATACTTCCCACAAAAAAATTGATCTCAATATTCAGGCGGTGAATGATCCTCCCATTGCCAATGATTTTCGTCTGGATCTTATTGAAGATCAGGTGCGAAAGGCAAATTTTCAAACCATTGATGTAGATGCTGATCCGCTCACTTATACAATTCTTTCACAGGGGCATTTGGGATATTTGACATGCCTGTCAGATAATTCTTTTATGTATACGCCCTATCTCAATCAATTTGGCATCGAACAGATCCAATATCAGGCTTCTGATGGCCAGTTTGTTTCCAATATTGGAACCATCATTGTTCATATATCAGGTATCAATGATATGCCAAAGGCGCATGATTTAATATTTCATGTGATGGAAGATCGCATGATGAATGGCTATCTTGAAGGATCTGATGTGGATGAAGACCGATTGACCTATCGAATTATCACCCCCCCGCAAAAGGGCCAGATGTCTATTACAGATGAACGTACCGGTGCTTTTTACTATGTACCCGATATGAATGCCTGCTGTCAGGATACATTCACATACAAGGTCTATGATGGTATTATTGATTCAATGACTGCCTCAGTGACTATGGAAATTACGCCAGTTAATGATTTTCCAACTGTCAAAGCTTCAACTTTAGTGATCAATGAAGATACATCTGGAAGCAATCAACTTGAAGGTTCAGATATTGAAAATGATCCGCTGACCTACGAAAAACTCTCTCAACAGGGCACCGGGACTTTTGTTCTCATGGCTGATGGATACTATTTTTATACGCCCCCTGCAAATTTCAATGGTACAGATACGATTATATTTAGATGTTTTGATGGTGCTGCTTTTTCAAATATGGAACAAATTAACATTACTGTCAAACCTGTGAACGATCCTCCGGTTGCATATGCAGACCATCTCTCAATAAACGAAGACACCATCAAGCAATGGCAGTTGTCCGCAACTGATATTGATCAGGACAGTTTATCGTTTCAAATAATCGATTTTCCAGAGGCAGGAAGTCTCACTGTATTGACCTCCGGCTGGATAACCTATACACCCAATAATAATTATTGGGGAACCGATCATTTTTCATTTGTTGCAGATGATGGTCTGGCCCTTTCAGAAAAAGCCTGGATTACAATGACTGTAATGGAAGTCAATGACAAACCAGTTGTTCAAAAGATACCATATAATGGATTGGAAGATGGAACGCTTTCCGGTAAACTGGAAAGTTTCGATCAGGAACATGATGCATTGACATATTCTCTAACAGATTTACCAGAACATGGTCATTTTGAATTTTTGGAAAATGGCGAATTTACCTTTTATCCAGAATCTGACTTTGAAGGCACTGACACCTTTTGTGTGATTGCCAATGATGGTATAAACGATTCCGATCCAACTTGTCTCAGCCTTGTAATCTTGCCTGTAAACGATGCCCCTGTGTCACTGGCCAAAACATATACATTGAACGAAGACACCCTTCTTAATGATTTCCTGATTGGAATGGATATTGATAATGATGCACTGTCCTATCAATTGTTATCCAATGGTCAACTGGGCACTGCACAGATTACCAACCGGCAGAATGGCGCATTTACATACACACCAAAAAGTAACCAGCATGGAATGGATAGCCTGATATTCAGAGTCAGTGATGGCATTGTCAATGCCATACCATCACAATTGACGTTTGTTATCCAATCTGTGAATGATGCACCGGTTGCAAACAATACACAATTGAACACGAATGAAGATCAACGCCTGAAAGGACAATTGAGTGCCACAGACATTGATGGTGATCTCATGACCTACACGATTATTGAACCATCCCTCAAAGGGGATTTCAGTATCATTAATGACAGCACCGGAGAATTTATGTATTTTCCTGAATCCAACTATTATGGAAACGATCAGATAACATTTCAAGTGAAGGATTCCCATGGTGAATTATCAAATATTGCCCGCCTGGATATCGGTATTCAAGCAATGAATGATCAACCCATTGCCTACAGTGATACATTAATAATCAACGAAGATCAGGCAGTGAAAAGTCAACTGAATGGCACAGATGTCGATGCTGATATCATCTGGTTTATCATTGAAAAGAAACCCGCCATTGGCAATATCGAAATAATCAATGCCTTTAGCGGAACATACTTATACACACCATTCACAGATGTCAGCGGGATGGATGCCTTTCAATTTTTTGCATATGATGGCAAAGAATATTCAGATCCAGCAACCATTGAAATTGAAATTGTCAATATCAACGATGCGCCAATCAGCCAAAATATTACTGTGGATACAATGGAAGATCACCCCATATCGTCAATCTTGCCAGCCTCTGATCCGGATAATGATGCATTGACTTACGAAATCATACGTTTTCCATACAAAGGTCAAATCGTTTTATCTTCAGCAGATGGAACATACACTTACACGCCCAACAAAAATGAAAATGGTTCTGACACATTGACATTTAAAGTCAACGATGGACGAAAAGAATCGGCGCCATCAACAGTGACATTTACGATATATCCAGTCAATGATGCACCTTATGTGAAAAATCTTGTTTTAAGTTGCAATTTAAATGAACCATTGCGCAGCACCTTACCCATTATTGATCCGGATTATCAGGATGGCCATGATATTCAATTGAAAAAATGGCCAGAAAATGGAACGATCAAAATCATTAATAATGGTTTTGAATATTTGGGATTTGAAACCGGTGTAGATCAGTTTCAATATTGGGTCAATGATGGCTACCTCACATCCAATGTCGCACATGTTGTAATATTGATTGGGAATAATACCATAAATCCTGATATCAATGGAGATGGCAATATTGATCTTGCTGATGCTGTGATGGGATTGAATGCATTGAGTGGCATGAATGATGCTGACATTGCCTTGCGGGATATTCTTTTTGGATTGAAATTTGTTTCAGGTGACATTAGATAATTTTTCCAAAAAATGTAGGGATGATAATTATGCCAGAGCCTAAGGAATGCTCGGAAAATAACATGCTCATTTTTCATGATCATAAGTAAGCGATCATAAGTTTTCGGGTAGATCGTAGTAATCGAAATCCAGCCAATGTCCGAAACCAATGTAGGGGCGAACCTTGTGTTCGCCCGCCGGACAAAAACCTTTATCAAACCTATGTTCGAAAATGAATTTGAAGCGATTGCCTCGGACATAGGTTCACAAACGATTATTGTTCGGCGGGCGAACACAAGGTTCGCCCCTACATTGATTTCGGACATTGGCTGGATTTCGATTACTACGATTTACCCGAAAATTTATGATCGCTTACTTACAAAAAATAAGGTCGTGTAGAGACGTAGCATGCTACGTCTCTACAGTACAATTACCTCAAAACGAACAATATCAAAAATGGGGAAGTTCTTTTTAGAGCATTCCTAAACTTTTTTAGAATCCTGGACATATTACAGGATTATTTTTAAAAGTCGATAAGAGTCTTAAAGTGGTAATCACAAAAACCACTTTGCATGGAGGGCAAATATGAAATATTTAAATATTTTCAATAAAATGCAATCTTCAACAAACAAAGATTCTTTATTTGGCATTATGAATCAATATCTGTTTTATATCTCAATATGTGTATCATTAAGCCTGTTATTGGTGTCAGAATTATTATGTCTGAACACCCCTGACATGCATCTGGCCCCCATAAACCCTGCTTTTCAACGATACATTCAATCTTTACAAAAGAAAAAAGTTTCAGTTAAACGATACCGCACAAGAGCAACAAGAAACCAGACATCCAATCTGGGTTTTGTCCCTGACCCGGTACTTTCTGAAACACATATGGCTGATGATCCCATTGAAAATTTACAATCACGTTTTGACTTGCGAGATCCCAATAATGATGGCGATCCTTCTGACAGTCCTTTACCCCCCATTCGTCAACAAGGTTCTTGTGGAGCGTGTTGGACCTTTGCAGCTTATGGCATTTTGGAAACGCACTTAAACCAATCTGCTCAATTGATGATGGATTTTTCTGAAAATCATCTCAAACATGGACATGGATTTGATTTGTCACCTTGTGATGGGGGAAATTTCAAAATGAGTGTGGCATATTTGGTCTCCAATCAAGGCCCTGTTCTTGAGCTTGATGACCCATACAATGCAGATTCATCAGCGTATTGTGTCAATTGCTCACCTTCACGTTATATTGATAACGCTGTATTTTTGCCCATTAGAAACAGCCTGGATGATGTTGACTACATCAAACAAGCCATCATGAACAATGGTGCCTTGTATAGCGCAATGTATATGAATCAGGAATTGTACTATCATTCAACATATCATACATATTATTATGATGATCCGGATAATTCTTTTGATGATGCCAATCATGCTGTTGTCATTGTTGGTTGGGATGATCAGACGTCTGTTACCAACGCACCCGGGCCTGGTGTTTTTATTGTTAGAAACAGTATGGGGGATACCTGGGGTGACAATGGATATTTTTATGTTTCTTATTATGATGAAAGTATTGCCATGACCCGGCTGGGATTTTTTCAGGATATACAGGATTTACGTCATCCCTTTGATATCATTTATCAATATGATCCACTGGGATGGACCGGTGGTATGGGTACTGGTGATGGCAAAGATTGGGCCGCAAATGTTTTTACAGCATCTGAAGATATTGAAATTACTGCTGTTGGATTCTATGCCACGCATTCATCCACAACATATCACATTCAAATATACGAAAATTTTGAAGATCTTGGCGGCTATAGCCGTCCCTCAGAGCCAATGCTGGATCAGATTCAAACTGGAATTTTAAGCCATGCAGGTTATTATTTCATTCCCCTTAACCAATCTATTCATATACAACAGGGACAAAACTTTGCAGTCACAGTTGCATTTGAATCATTGGGAAATGCCTACCCCATTCCAATTGAAACCCCCATTGACAATTATGCGAGTCAGGCAACAGCCGCTTCAAAAGAAAGTTATGTCAGTGATTATGGGGATATTTATTTTGATCTAAAAAATTTTTCATCTAACAGCAATGTATGTATCAAAGCCTATGCCATTAAGCAAAGCAAAACCCCCCCTGTTGCTGATGATCAACTGATTGAAACCGATGAAGATATTTCTGTGTCAATCAATTTGACAGGAAAAAGCTTTAACGCACAGAATCTCACATACATCATTCGTTCTTATCCCGGCCATGGAATTCTCTCTGGTAAACTTCCAAATCTTGTTTACACACCGGATTCTGATTATAATGGCGAAGATACATTTACAATTCAGGTAAACGATGGATTTGCAACATCATCGCCTGCAACAATCCACATTTTGATTCATCCGATCAATGATATTCCTGTTTCATGGTCATCACATTTAATGGCAACTGAGGATACTGCCTTGCCGCTTATAACCCTTGGGATGGACCCTGATGGCGATATTTTGTCATTTCATTTGCTGTCAGCTCCGGAAAATGGAACGATTGTCGGCGATTTTTCAGAGCTGGTTTATATGCCATCAGCCAACTATCATGGTAATGACTCATTTACATTTCAACTAAGCGACACGGTTGAATTATCAATGCCCGCTCAGGTAACGTTAACAATTGAACCTGTCAACGATCCACCTGATGCAAACAACCAAACATTATATGTTCTGGAAGATCATTCCCTTGCATTGACCCTTACTGGCACTGATATTGATAATGACTTGCTCACATATACAATACGATCCCAACCGCAATATGGTCAAATTTCTGGTCAAGTCCCTTTTTTACAATATACACCGGAACCCGACTTTTTTGGAATGGATAAAATCATCTATCAAATCAATGATGGCCACGTTTTTTCCAATTTAATTACAATTGAAATACATGTCATTCATGTAGAAAAGAACAACCCGCCTGTTGCCAGTAACCAGACAATCGTAATGTATGCAAATCAAAGCCAAACAATTACATTGCAAGGCACAGATATAGATAATGATCCGCTCACCTATTCAATGATACGTTTACCTGAATATGGACAGATATCGGGTATTGGACCAGCGTTTCAGTATACACCCACCAGCAATGCCTTGTTTGATCAGTTTGTTTTTCAGGTCAATGATGGTTTGGCTGATTCTGAACCTGCTACTGTGCGATTGATGATTATTCATGCCAATCATGCCCCAATTGCAAACAATGCACAAATTGAAACAATGTCAGATACATCACTGCCCTTTCAATTGACTGCCAGTGATTCAGACAATGATTCATTGTCATGGATTATCAAATCTAACCCCTTACATGGCCTTATTGAAGGCAATTTACCCAATGCCACTTATGTTCCAGAAAATGGCTATTATGGCACAGATCTATTTACATATTACGTCAACGATGGCTCAAAAAGTTCCGCCTATGCCACTATTCATATCACCATTCATGAAAAACCATCAGACACAAAACCCATTGCGATTCCTCAAAGCATTCAACTTTTTGAAGATACTGCAATTTCAATAACTCTCACCGGTTCTGATCCCAATACTGATGAATTAAACTATTACCTCAAATCCCAACCAGCACATGGTCAGATAACCGGTGAATTACCATTTATTCAATATCTGCCTGATACAGATTATATTGGGCCTGACATTTTTTATTTTCAAGCGGGTAATGGGCTTGAATTATCAGATATTGCAGGTATTACCCTGAATGTAAATGCTGTTAATGATGTGCCAATCGTGAACAATCAGACAATAATTACTGGAAAAAATCAAGCTGTTGCGATAACATTAACCGCATCTGATCCAGACAATATTACACTGAATTATCATATTGTTCATGAGCCGCAATATGGAACGATTATAGGAAATGCGCCTTATTTATCATATGTTCCGGAACAAGATTACACCGGTACAGTATATTTGACTTTTTCAGCCAATGATGATCAAAACAGTTCCGAGCTTGCAACAATCACCATTAACGTTTTACCTTTTGAAGTGATTAAAGATGATCCAAATATTCATAAGGAAGATTTCATCGCGCCAGAAACCATGTCGAGCGGTGGAATTGGTATCAGTGTTCCATATTCAGATAAAGGAAAAGCAGCAGGTGATGGCGATATTCGTGTGAATATTGCAAATCGGTCTATGGCAATTTTTTCACGTTTGACTGTTCAGTGACAGCCATTTTTTCAAAAATAAACAATGGAAAACAGCATGACACAAATTAATCGAAAAATTTATATGATTGACAATCAACAAACAATCAACGCGATAAGCCCTGAATTTTATCATACTTTTATCACAAAGTCTCAAAGTGTCTCCTTGAAAAATATCCAGGGAAATAGTGTACGCATAGCAGAAATTCACCTGGAAAAAGACCGAAAGGGGCCAACTGCTATTGTAAACTCTGAATTTCGCTATTTATATGTCACAGATGAAGGCTATTTGGATGAAACCAAATTTGCAAAATTTATTCAAACCGGCCTGGATGCAATAAATAACGATACAACAAACGATCCTTTGGGCGATTATCGCGCCCAGTTTTTCTGGCGTCCCACGCACGATGAATTTAAAACATTGATGAGCCTGGCAATAAATCCCAACCGATCACTGCCCTGTCAGGTGATTGAATCCCATATCCTTCCTGTAGATCGCTCAGATCCGGAATTAAATGGTATTCATAAAATGCTCAGTGCCTTTCCCGGACTAAAAGTGGTTGGAACCAATCGGACACTTCATTTTTGGACTGTCACTTTTGATATTGTCTCGCTTAATGGGTTGATTTCACTATTGTTTTTGCAAGAAGGTCTCAAGCATGAAGATATCAAAAAAGCCTCACTATCTTTGGCCAGCCCTGAGGAAGACATGCGCTTTGTGCTCAGTTGTACAGAACATTTACAAACCAAAAAGGTTGGCATGTGGTTAATTTACATCTATCAAAAACGCATGGAATATAAAGATATCAACAAACAGTCCGCCTGTCAGTGTCACAAGGATAATACACCTCATGCTTAATGTCATCTCACCCGATGTTTTATTGTCCCATGCTCATAATTTTTTAAGCACCGATTATGAAGAACTTCCATTGAATCAATGTACAAATCGAATTTTAGCTGCGGATATCATTGCCACAGAGAATATCCCAACATTTAGACGCAGCACAATGGATGGATATGCAGTAAAAGCGGCATCCACCTATGGCGCATCAGAATCCAATCCATCATTACTGTTTATCAAAGAAACAATCGAAATGGGAAAAATTCCAGACCATCCGGTCGGCTTACAGGATGCCTCCAGAATTTCAACCGGCGGCATGCTCCCTGATGGTGCTGATAGCGTGGTTATGATTGAATATACTGAAGCTATTGATTCGCAAACAATTGAAATTTATAAAAGCGTGGCACCACTTCAAAATGTCATTGATATTGGTGAAGATATTTCCATTGGCAGCATTCAGCGGAGAAAAGGGCAGATTATTCGCCCGCAAGATATTGGAACGTCAGCAGCTTTGGGAATTAGGAAACTCTGTGTGTATAAAAAACCTTTGGTTGGTATTATTTCTACTGGTGATGAAATTATTCCAATTGATAAAAAACCTGCAACCGGCCAAATACGCGATATTAATCAATACTCATTATCCAGTCAAATCATCCAAAATGGCGGACATCCAGTGTTTATTGACAATGTACCAGATAATTATGATGCTCTTTTCGCTGCGTGCAAAAAGGGCATTCATAATTGTCATATGCTTTTGATTTCTGGCGGCAGTTCTGTTGGAACACGTGACTATACAATTGATGTTATTCAAAAGCTGGAAGGCGCAAAAATCATTGCACATGGTGTATCGATTCAACCTGGCAAACCCACGATTCTGGCACGTGTCGGCAATATCCCTGTTTGGGGATTGCCAGGTCATGTGGCATCAGCAATGATTGTGTTTCATGTTTTGGTCCGACCTTTTCTTGCTCAGCTCACCGGAGAAAGAAAACAGTTTTTTAATTCCAGTCAAACTGTAAGAGCGCGCCTGATACGAAATGTCGCATCAAGTCAGGGACGCGAAGAATATATTCGTGTTCGACTGGAACAAAACAAAAATGCTGTGGATGCGATTCCAGTCCAGGGGAAATCTGGTCTTATTCGAACGATGGTTCAGGCTGATGGATTAATAATAATTCCTGAAAATTCTGAAGGTTTGGAACAGGATACCTGGGTAGATGTTATGATATTATAATTGCGAAATAATTGATAGAGACCTGAAACAAAGTTTATAGGTTTCGGTCATAGATTCGTTTCTTAGCCCTTATGTTGCCAAAAAAATTATGTATTAAGGGGACGTCTATGATTTTACGTGTATTAAGCGTGTATTAAGGGGACGTCTATGATTTTATGCTTTTCTTTGAAAGATTCAACCTCGTGCCAATAAAAGCATAAAATCATAGACGTCCCGCTTTTTGCGCCCGCTTTTTGCGCCCGACAATATATGTCATTAAGTAAGCGATCATAAGTCTTCGGGTAGATCGTAGTAATCGAAATCCAGCCAATGTCCGAAACCAATGTAGGGGCGAACCTTGTGTTCGCCCGCCGAACAACAATCGTTTGTGAACCTATGTCCGAGGCAATCGTTTCAAATTCAT
>Ga0272440_1001875_pt1 | contig 16788 bp, 3 predicted proteins | sample SSMMMBAug17_FD_192440 | JGI IMG/M metagenome (GOLD analysis project Ga0272440, IMG submission 192440) | Marine sediment archaeal communities from Little Sippewissett salt marsh, Falmouth, MA, United States - SSM-MMB-Aug17 | ecosystem: Environmental > Aquatic > Marine > Wetlands > Sediment ... | reverse complement strand
TGTCCATTACTATGTGGACGCACATCAAATTGAAAATGCGTCTGTGCTGAATTTACTGACTCAATCTTTAAAAGATATTGATTTCACTCTAAATAAAGGTGCATTCATTCATGGATATGTCTATAGGTATCAGGAAACAGGTTCTGAAAAGCCATTATCCGGCGTATGGGTAAATATCTGGTCAGAAAGTACACAAAGCGGCGGTGATGTCGTTACTGATGATAATGGCTATTATGAAATCACCGGTCTGATTGCTGAGGCGGATGATTATAAAATTTCAGTTATTTATCAAGGCTATCAACCCGCATTTTATAAAGAAATCCCTGATGACAACTTGATGAATGATACAGTCTATCAATGGAAAGATGCAGGCACTGTTGAAGCATCATCTGAAAATCAAAGCCTTTTTTGCAATATCGTATTAAATAAAGGTGTCACATTTGCCGGCATGGTCACATATGAGAATCAACCTGTTGAAAACGTTACTGTTGAAATCTATTCTGATGAAACTGGTGGTTGGGGCAAAACTGTTTCCAATTCGCGCACGGATGCCAACATGATTATTACCGGCTTAATTCCAGGTATTTACACTGTTAAAGCCGTATCTGAAGGCTTTGCTGATGCGATCATTACAGGTATTAATCTGGAACAGTCCATCATGGACTACAATATCCAATTAAAAATTCCGGATCGAAGTATCTCCGGAACCCTAATTGGATTAAAAAAAGGTGAGGTGCTGCGGATTGATGCCTTTTCAAATGAAACTCAGTTCTATGGTTTTACTGAAGTCAAAGGCTCTGGATTTGCCACACATTTTAGAATTGATGGCTTAAAACCGGCTTCTGATTATATTCTTGAAACGTTTTCCAATAACTATCCCAGACAAATATATGATGGGTGTACTGATATTTTATCTGCTGACCGGGTAGATGTTTCCATGCACGATGTTTCCAGTGTTGTTTTTCGATTTGAAAGCAAAGGAACTTTCATGATTCATGGAAGTGTTACATTTCCACAGGATGTTCAAAGGGGAGAATCTCTTCGGGTTGAAGCATGGTCTGAATCCACTGATACAATCATTGAAAATGAATTGATTTTTTCAGAAAATCTTGTCATGGCTTACACCCTTGTGGGAAATGCGCCGGCTGATGATTATGAAATCCGCATTCGTTCTAATCAATTTATTGATATGACACAAGCTGATCCTGTGAATGTCCTGGAAACACCTGTTATCAATGATATTAACTTTATTCTTTCACGCGGAACACAAATTTCCGGGCGTATCACAAATGATCAAAATCTGGGAATGAATCAAATGACTGTCATCGCTTGGTCTGACACATTACAATCAGGCAGCCAGGTCAGCACCTTACCTGATGGCAGCTTTATCATTTCTGGACTTGCTTATGCTTCAGATTATCGTATTGAAATAATCCACGCTCTTCTAGGGCATTATTACTATAGCATAAAGCAGACAGTTCGAGAGCATTCTCAGGCCAGCCTTTTAGACAATCATATGGGAGATATTTCTGATATACGTGTCGTGATTCCTGAAGGTGTCAGTATTCAAGGCTATGTGTCAGATACACAGTCCAAAAAACTGGCTGGCATATGGGTAGAAGCCTGGTCTGTTTCAACGCATTCTGGAAATGGTATCTTTACTGACAGTAATGGCTATTATCAAATCCAGGGACTCTCTGAATCCAATGATTATATTGTTCGGGCATTACCAGAATATCAATTTTTGCCTGATGAAAAGCATAATATTTCTGCGCCATGTAATGCCCTTGATTTCAGACTGATTGAAACTGATGGTTTTCGATTGATTGGCACTGTTTACAATTGTGATGAAAAAGCCCTTCAACTGGCCCGGGTTGAGTTGCAATCTGCCAGCAATGAATATGCCTATGGATGGGCACTCACATCATCGGATGGCAGTTATGAAATAAAACATATTCCACCTGCTACTGACTATATATTGACTGTTCTGCCGCCAGATAATTCAGAATCTGCCTTTATGCGTATGCGAAGTCTTTCAATTTCTTCTGACAGGCTTCTGGATATTCACATGGAACCCGAATTGATGTTTTCTGGAAAACTGACCGATCAAACAAGCAATTCACCTGTAGAAAATGCCAGTGTCGTTGTATTTAGTGAATCAACGGGTTTTTGGGATGAAACACAATCCCGTCAAGATGGCATATACGAACTGTATCATGTACCTGCTGGCAATGACTACATGCTTATTGTCAATGCAAAGGATTATCTGGAATCCAAAAAAACAGCACTGACACCGGGTGTCGATATGAATTTTGCATTGGAAAGCGGTGGAATGATTTCTGGTGTCGTTAAGCTGGCCAATACTGGTAAGGGGATGCCTGATGTTCCAGTTGAAGTCTATTCTGTATCCAATGCCGGACTTTCAAATTTTGGCGGTATTGCAACAACAGATGCCAATGGACATTTCCAGATTGGCCAGTTAAAAATAAATGATCATCAAGGACTGCCCATTGATGACTATGTTGTTTTCATTTATCCAGAAAGTTATCCGCCCCAGTCCAGAGGACATAAAACAAGCGGTGAAATCGTCAATTTTGTTGTCGCTGGCGGCGATGACAATGTCACAATGGGAACCGTCCCTGTCTTTCTGTCAGATCCTCGCACGATTATTGATGTTTTTGAAAATGATGGCGCATTTGTCACCTGTGTAAAGGCAAACGTTTTTGGATCCTTTGTTGTTAATGGTCTGCATGTAAATAAAAAATATCAATATCGATTCTTGTTTGAATTTACTGAAACCGGTCAATCTATTGTTCAATGGGCTGGAGAAAATGACATGGGCGTGGACAGTCGGGAAGATGCGTTTGCCTATAGTGTACCATCAACAATCTATTTTGAGGTTCAAAGTGAGCGCAGAAAACGTAATGAAATTGATTCTCCATTAATTGGCGGCCCTGGACCCGTCCAGAATTTAAGATCATCATCCCATGCATTTTTAACAATTGATCGTCGAAAACGCACAATAACAGCATCAGGGCCAGAGACTGTATCTAACGATCCATCTGTAAGCGTGGGATGGGATCCCCCTGCAACAGATACCGAAAGTCTGGCTGGATACTATGGCTTTTTTTCGGATGAGTCAGATTTTACGTTTACAAAGTTCAACACTGACAATCAATCCCCCATTCGTACACGAAAGATTACCAGTCGTGATTTGGAAGGTGATGATGTCAACTATTATTTTCATGTTGCTGCTGTTGATATTCAAGGCCGCGTTGGTGATACAACATCCATTGCATTTCGCATTGATACGGTGCCTCCTACCAATGTCAGTGTGATTGCACCGGATTTCAGCGAACAAAGAAATATCCAGTTGCAATTAGGTGCTGGCGGTGCAACAGAAATGTATATCAGCAGTGAATCCTATCAGGAAGGGGGCACATGGGAAAAACTATCTCAAAAGCGTGAGTGGCAATTAACACCGGGTAATGGTGAAAAACATGTTTTTGTTCGTTTTCGAGATAGAGCAGGGAATGTCTCTCAGTCAATGGACAAAACCATCTATACACAGGAATTGCCCAAATATACCATTCGATTGACTGCTGGTGAATTTGGCAGCATTTCACCCTCAGGCACCATTATTAAAGAAAAGGGAGAGAATCTTTCCATCGAAATCTTTCCTGAAAAAAACTACCAGATCATGCGAATGACCCTTGATGGCAAAGCAATGTCATCAAGTATAAGCAATTTCACCCTAGATAACATACAGGCAGATCACCATATCAATGTAACATTTGAAAAAGCCATGTTCAAGATTGTAAGCAGTGCTGGCATTTATGGCCAAATATGGCCGGATGGAGAAATATTTGTTGAAAAAGGCCAGTCTCAAGCATTTATGATAACACCTGATCAGGCATATTCGGTTGATCAAATTTTGTACGACATGACACCCATTGCCTGGACAGGCAATCCTTTTATCATATCAGACATTGAACAAGGCCATCAGTTGTTTGTCACATTTACACGTGCATACACAATTACAACGACAGTTGATACTCATGGCCAGATTCAACCCAGTGGAACATTTCTCCTTGCAGAAGGACATCAACAACAATTTGAATTAATTCCAGATAAGGGATATGACATTGACAAGGTATTGCTTGATGGCAGCCCTGTTGATTTTTATCAACATTCATTGACACTGTATAATGTCCAAAAAACTTACGATATTCAAGTATTTTTCAAAAAGGTATACTTCACAATTGAATCTATCAGCGGCCAAAATGGTGTGATTGATCCTGAAGGACCTTTAACAGTGGAAAAAAATGATCAAAAAGTATTTACGATTCTTCCAGATAGTGGATTTGAAATAGAACAATTACTGATTGATGGCATTACTGTCGCGCAGGCAAAAACATACACATTTAATGATATTCGGTCGAATCATTCCATTGCTGCCAGTTTTCAATCCAGAAAATATATTGTCCATACAGATTCAGGCCCCAATGGACTTGTCGCGCCTCAGGGCGATATTGCAGTGAATTGGGGAGAAAAAGTAATTTTTATTGCAGAACCAGCATCAAATTATGCAGTGGATCAGGTGCTGCTAGATAATCAGCCGGTTACCCTGACAGCCGGCTATTACTATACATTGACTGATATTCATGCCAACCACAATTTTTCTGTAACGTTCAAACGTGTCCATCAGATCGTATCTATTGTTTCCGGGCAAGGTCAAACAGAACCTTCCGGCATTGTCATGGTTGAGCAAAATCACAGTCAATTATTTCAATTGATTCCAGATTCTGGCTACCAACTGGAAAAACTTCAAATAGATGATACATGGGTTAGCATTGATACCTTATCCTACATGTTTGACAATATTACAAGGGATCACCAGTTAATTACTAGTTTTGCTCCCATTCCAATAAAGATTACTGCAATTTCAGGCGCTAATGGAACGATTTCTCCATCAGGCATTATCACTTATCATATGTTTCATGAAGCGACTTTCTTTTTGAATGCAGATCCGGGTTTTGAAGTAGCCAGTTTGCGTGTGAATGGTGACACAATACCTTACACAAAAAACATCTATGTGATTCCATCAGTGGATCATCCTTACGAAATTGAGGTTGCGTATCAATTGTTTAATTATCCACCCACTATTTCAGATACGACCTTTCATCTTGTTTAAGATTCCAATGTTTGCGGCAAACTTAATGGAAAAGATGGTGATGGTGATCTGATCACTTTTGAAATCGTCAATATGCCGGTTCATGGCAATGTAATGATAACAGATGCTTCAAATGGCTTATTTTGCTACACACCCAATGCCAATGCAGATCAGACAGATCAGTTTGTATTTGTGGCAAAAGATTATGGTAAAAGTTCCAATATGGGCATTGTCACATTGAAAATACAGTCTCAGAATGATGCACCACAGGCAATGAATGATCAGTGGACTGCCACTGAAGACATGATATTGGAAACCCAACTTTCAGCAATGGATATTGATTCAGATCCTTTGACGTACAGCATTGTCAAACAGGGATCACTCGGTCAGGCAATTCTGGTAGACAGCAGTACCGGTGAAATAAAATATCAGCCAAAACCGGATATAAATGGTTTAGACCGGATTCAGTTTCAGGTCAGCGATGGCAGGCTTCAATCCAATATTGCAGAAATAGTCATTCAGATTCAAGGGCTTAATGATGCACCCAGTGCGTATTCCAGCACTTTTGAGACAGGAAGAGGTCAGGCACTGGCCATCACATTGCTGGCAAGTGATCTTGAAAACGATCCTTTAGATTACCAGATTGTTTCTCCGCCTGCTGCCGGCATACTGACTTCCATCACCGGTGCAATATATCACTATCAACCAGATTCAGACTTTATTGGCAAAGATCAACTGACATTTCAGGTCAGTGATGGTGAATATACGTCTAATAAAGCAATTGTATCTATTATCATTGGAACAATCAATGCCGTTACTGATGAAGAAAAAGCAATTACTTTAAATATCGTATCTGGCGCAAATATTATTGAAAATGTCTCTCATGGCACGACAAAATGGATGGATCAGCAGTTGATTTACACACCTGCAAAGGATTTTGTGGGTTATGATACCATACGTTATCAAAATCCAGGTGATCCGGTTATTCGAGAAATAGTGATTCGGATTGAACCGGTAAACGATGCACCAGTGATCCATGAAATCGACACACTTTCTGTGATTGAAGATGAAAGTTTATCTATCCCCATTGTAATTGAAGAACCTGATGGTGATCCAATAACAATGACGTATACATCGCCAGATCATGGTATCATTGTCGAATCCCCTCCTTTATTGAGCTATTATCCTGATGAAAATTTTCATGGCTCAGATCAATTTATTGTGCATGTAACTGATGGCACATTTGAAGTCACGCAGGAAATCAACATTACTGTTATTTCAAAAAATGATATACCTGTTATCGGCAGCCTGCAAACAGTTGAAGTCATGGAAGATCATGCTGTTGATATTACCATTGCTGCCACAGATGTTGACCATGATGCCTTGGAACTTCAAATTGTTGAACAAGCCAATCATGGTCAAATTCAAGGAAAAACACTGGATATGATGCATCTCAATTATTCACCATCACCGAATTATGAGGGATGGGATTATTTTTCCATAAGAATTTTCGATGGTCTGGCCCATTCTGAAACAAAACAGATTTCAATTCATGTGTTGGGCGTTAACGATTTACCAACTGCCAACAGTAAGGCGATAAATGGGATTGAAAACACAAAGATTATCGCACAATTGGAAGGATTCGATATTGAAGGTCAAACGCTTGTATATCAAATTTTTGCTCAGGCAGAAAATGGTTTGGTCAGTATCACACCATCCACTGGAGAATGCGTTTATATGCCCTCACAGGGTTTTGTTGGTCAGGATGAATTCTCATTTACTGTCAATGATGGTTACACTGGCTCGGCTCCAGCAACTGTTATTATCCGTGTTGAGATGGGCAATCGAGCACCAGTCGCTGAAAATGGCATTCTGGAAATTATTGAAGATGAATCTGGCTTTTACACCTTGACAGCCACTGATATTCATAATGATCCCCTGACCTTCACAATTGAAAAACAGCCCATACAGGGACAGGTTCAAATAATTGACGCACAAACGGGTTTTTGCCAATATATACCCTCCACAGATAAGAATGGAACAGATCTTTTTACTTTTATTGTCAGTGATGGTGTTTTGGATTCCAGTATTGCAACAATAACTGTTAAAATAATGCCAGTCAATGACAGACCATTGGCACAAGATAGTAATTTAAGATTGGATGAAGATTTTGAAAAACTGGGCAAGCTGAATGGATCAGATATTGATGGGGATGATTTTACTTATGAAATTGTTAAAAACCCGGATAAAGGCGTATTGGAATTGATTGATCCTCAAAATGGAAATTATCGTTACAGTTCATTTCTTGATTATCATGGCACGGATATGTTTCAATTCATTGTCAGAGATGCAGAATCAACATCATTAACCGGAACAGTAAATATTGTCATTGATTCAATAAATGATGCCCCGACTGCAACGTCATTAACAATTGAAACCCTTGAAGACAGGCCCATTTCTGGTATTTTTCAAGGAGCTGATGTTGATAAAGATCCGCTTTATTTTATGCTTGTAGATAATCCCAATGCTTTGTCAAATGGAATACTTGAAATTAAGGATGCCATTACTGGAGAATTCACATACTATCCCCCTGAAAATCAATATGGGCAATTTGTATTTAACTATTACGTGTCTGATGGTCAGCTTTCATCATCTCCTGCAGCACTGACAATTCATGTACAAGCTGCCAATGATGCGCCTGTTGTTTTTGATCAAAATCTATCGACAGATATCAATGAAACATTGATAATCAATCTTTCTGGATATGATATTGATGAAGATTCGCTGTCATACCAGATTATGCTTCCACCAACAAATGGCGATTTGATTAAAGAAGGTGATCACTGGAAATATATTCCAAAAACTGATTTTCAAGGTGTTAACTTCTTTACTTATCAGGCTGATGATCAAAGTGGCAGTGATACAGCAAAATCAAATATGGGTACAATAAATATTCGTGTAGGGGTACCGGAAGCTGATTTTTTCACATATGAAGATAATAAAATGTCTTTTGATTTACTTTCCGGTACCAGCTTTGATTCCGAGGTTTTACAATATGAAATAATTGATTCACCAGATCATGGTTTACTCAAAGGAGAAGGACAGTTTCAAACATACGAACCTGATGCAAATTATTCGGAAATGGATAATTTTACTGTACGCTATACATTAGCCACTCAAACGTTTGACAGGGATATTCAGATATATATTATTCCTGTGAATGATCCTCCCAAATTGACAGGGGTTGACCCCTTACCTGCTTTCACTTATGAAGATCAGGCGCTTAGCCTGACAATTTTAGTGCTTGATCCTGACACATCCCTTGAATCGCTTTCTTTTAGCGTGAAAAATCCACCAGAAAATGGACAGGCGATTATTATGGGTAATGTGCTTTCCTATCAACCATCAAAAGATTTCAGTGGTGATGACCAACTGACAGTTTCAGTAACAGATGGCTTTGAAGATTCTTCCAGCTCGCAAGTCATTGATATTAAAATTGTACCGGCCAATGATGTTCCCATTGCCTTTGATGACAGTGTTGAAACCCTTGAAGAAACGCAGCTTACAATCAATCCGATGGCTTTTGATCAGGATGCTGATACTTTGGTATATACCATCAAACAAAAACCTCAAAATGGCAGTTTATCAGGGCAGTCACCTTCATTTACGTATGTTCCCCACTCTAATTTCTATGGGAAAGATCGTCTGACATTTGTTGCCAGTGATGGTGAATCCATGTCTGATGAAGCAGAAATTATCATTCATGTCAGGAATGTCAACGATGCACCCAAAGCGAATTCAGCATCATTTGTTGCCCATGATGGGAATCAGGTTTCAGGACGTTTGCTTGCACTTGATCCGGACCTTGATATTTTGATTTTTTCCCTGGTGAAAAGGCCGGAAAAAGGATTGTTGACATTTATTAATCCGGTTATGGGCACCTTTATATATTATCCCCATAGCAATGAAAGCGGAATCGATACCTTTTCATTCAAGGTCAACGATGGGAGTAAGGATTCCAATCATGCTTCTGTCAGTATCACACTGGATTCCACTACAACAGAAAACCAATTTGCAAATGTTATTGTCACTATCAGTGAACCATATGCGCCTTATGTAAACGCATGCACCTATATGTTTATTGATGCAGACAGCGGGCAAATGATTGTCAATGGCAGTACATTAAAAGACAGCATTGATGCTACACTTCCAAAGGGTAATTATCGTTTGATCCTGCTTGCACCAAATTACAAACCATACGAATATCAGGAAAAAGACAAGCAGAAGTACTTTATCCTTGATGACGATATGGATTTCAGTGTTACATTAACGCCGCAGGAATCATTTAATCCGCATCCTGCAGGTGTGGATATTTCATATATGATCACGCCAAATGGTATTAAAATATGGGCAGTTAAAAAGAATCTGGATGCGAGTGATCAGTTTTACATGCATATTCAGACACGCTCAGGAGAAATTCCAGTGGATCATGCAGATACCTCAGGAGATGGGTCATCCAATGCGCCATATACTTATTATTGGACACCATCATCACCCTGGTCATCATACGAATACAGCAGATATGAAATTAAATGTATATTCTATGGGGGTGCATATGGACATGCGAAACAACTGGATAGCATAACGTTCCAGTGGTATGAAAATCAGAATCGTAAACGCAGCATATCAAATACAGATGCAATCACCTATGAGTTTGGACAATCACCGATGTATATATCTCAAGGCGACAGTGATTTCTATCCGCTGGCTGGTACAGATTGCCATACAACGCTTATGGACAATAATGGTATAGAAAGACATATGACAGTTCATATCCCCCCCATTCCTCTGGAATATCTTTATATTGATGATTCTTATGGGTATAATGGCGGACAATTGAATTATGATCGCCAAAGCGATCGTTTTCATCCTGATCCCTTCCAAGCCATCCAAACTGTAGCTTCTGATCAAAAACTGCGTGCTGAAATCAATTACTATACATTTGGAAAGGGCAAAGCAGGAAATGGGATATCACTATCTTTTTATATAGCCGAAGGTGAACTGGAAGGCAAGCCAGTCAGATACAATCCCATATTGATGAGTGATTCCAGCCGCATGAGTAATGCCCCCACAATTGTATTACCTGTATATTTAAATTTAAATGCATCTGTTTTGTCAGGTGTAAGCAATTTACAGGAAATCACGCCAGAAGTGCGCATTTATGAAGCAGGCGATGGTGTGGATGGTTTCCGCACTGAAAAATTAAAAACAACTGTTGAAAATGATGGATTGGTATTTATTGAAATGAATCATTTGACAATGGTCGGTTTGGATGTATTAACTTCAGACACACCAACACCATCATCAGGTTCAGATGATAGCAGCTCAGGATGCTTTATTGATGGCCTTGAAATTCAAGGTCTTCGATGGCATGAAATTCTTGGATTTATCATAATTTGCTTCCTTATCGGGCTGATACTTTTTATAAAAAATGATGCCCGATCATCATAACCTCGAAGAAATCAGGGGGATTCAGGTTGCTTTATTCCCTTGATTTCTTTTTTTCATTGCAATAATGTCTTTTACATAGGGTAGAGCCGCCAGGTATGCATTCAATGGCATAATTTGTTTCAATAATATTTGACATTATTCAGCCAATTTGGATAAATTTATTATTTAATTGGCTGAATAATGATTGGCATCCTTCATATTCCAGTTAACACTTTTTGATATTTTTCAGTCAGGAATGCTCGAAAAATAACCTCCCCATTTTCAAAAGTCGGACAGGTCAGACAAGTCAGACTGGTCTGACCTGTCCGACTTGTCTGACTTTACCGAATGGGGAAATTATTTTCAGAGCATTCCTAAACAGTAAACAAAGAGGGCCCCTATGAAATTTGAATAGGATACTTATTTTTGATAATTTATTAACGCATACATAAATAATACATACGCATGATATGCAAATCATCATAACTCACAGCACTTTTTAGTTCTTCAAAAATCGGTTTCAGTCTTTCATATCCTATTTTTTCAAATATATCCAAAACACGATTTTGCATTTCTGTTGATAAACTGGAAGCAGCAACAAGTTTTTTGGTATCCAGTATCAAATCATCTGCTACGCAATTATTGAGATGACCAATAACAGTTCCCTTTTTAATGGAAAATGCCCTGGCAATGGAAGTAATTGATTGGCCCTTATTGAACAATTTGCCAATTTCAATAGACTTTGCACTGATTGAGTTCTTTTTTTTGGGTGAAGGGGTCAGACCTGGTTTTTCTTTTTCAGTTATATTGTTGGATGAACAATGCTGCTTTATGATTTTTAAGAAATCATCACCATATCTTTCCAGTCTGACTTCACCAACGCCATGAATTGTTAGCAGCGTTTTCGGGGATTGGGGAAAATATGTTGCCATTTCAATTAATGTATTGTCTGAAAAAATGACATAAGGTGGCACTTCAGCATCATCTGCCAGTTGCTTGCGTTTATTCCGAAGGGCTTCAAACAGGGTACGATCATAGTCTAATTGGGTTTCTTTTGATATTACAGGTTCTTTTTCTTTCTCCTTGATTTCCAACACACGCCCCAAAACGTTTTCTTCACCACGAAACACTTTCCATGCTTTGTCAGTGATGCTTAGTGATCCATGTTCCGCATCTTGTATCATCAGTTTTTGTTTGATAAATTGATGAGATAAATCTTTCCACTGTTTACGTGATAGTTCCATACCAATACCATAAGTGGAAAGCTGATGATGATTAAATCGTAAGACTTTTTGCTCCTTTGAACCGCGCAATACGCTGATAATATGGTATGTACCAAATCGTTCTCCAGTTCGTTTAACACAGGATAAAAATTTTTGCGCCAGGACAGTTATATCTTGTTGAACTTCGTGAATCTGTACACAATTATCGCACATTTCACAGCTTTTATGCGCATACTTTTCACCAAAATAGGATAATAATGGAATTCTTCGGCATTCCAGAGAATCGACAAAACGCAGGATAGCTTTTAAATGTTTTTTAGCAACTTTTTGTTCATTGGGGCTTTTTTGGCCAATAAAATATTCTATTTTTTTTTTATCACCATAACCATGTAACATCAGACAGTGGGAACGAAGGCCATCCCGACCCGCACGCCCAATTTCCTGATAATATGTTTCAATATTCTTGGGCATGTCAAAATGGAGTACAAAGCGGACATTTGGTTTATCAATGCCCATTCCAAAAGCAACTGTCGCCACAATTATTTGAACATCATCTCGAATGAATAATTCCTGATTGCGACTGCGATCCATTTCAGAAAGGCCGGCATGATAAGGCTTGACTGAATAATTTTTGCTCTGAAGAATGGTATATAAATCATCTACCTGCTTTCGGGTTGCACAATAAATAATACCTGACTGGCCTGGAAACTGACGAATAAATTGTATGGCCTGGTCCAGTGCATTTATTTTGGGTTCAATGCGAATAAACAAATTTTTTCGATCATAACTGTCGATAAATTCATTTTCATCTTTAAAGTTCAGATTTTTTTTTATATCTTCCTGTACACGTCGTGTGGCAGTTGCCGTTAGCGCAACACAAACAGCACCTGGAAATCGTTTGCGAACAGAAATTAATTGACGATACTCAGGACGAAAGTCATGTCCCCACTCAGAAATGCAATGGGCTTCATCAATGGTCAAGCTATCCACAGATATCCTGGTCAATAAATCCATGATATTGGGTTTTAACAGTGTTTCTGGAGCAAGATATAACAATCTGGCACTGCCTGAAGCCACCATTCCCATATTATTTCTGTAATCATCGTAAGAAAGGCTGCTATTTAGAATTGCACAATTGATGCGAAGTTCACGCAATTGCTCTATCTGGTCTTTCATCAATGAAATTAATGGAGAAACCACAATTGTCAGGCCTTCAAACATAAGAGCCGGTATTTGATAGCACAAAGATTTCCCCCCACCAGTGGGCATGATTACCAGGGTATCATTTTTTTTGCATATATTATCAATAATAGATTCTTGAAGATTTCGAAATTCCTTATAACCAAAGACTTGATTCAGAATTTTCTTTGCTGTCCCCTTGTTCATTTCTGCACCCATAAAAAGATAGATTTGACATCAGTAGAAAAAAAATATATATCATACCCTACTGAATCCAATGGATCAAAACTTTTTTGGAATTTTTTTATTTTCAGGTCAAATATAGGAGTTTTTTTAATGTCAAGTCTTGTGGTTATCGGAACCCAATGGGGGGATGAAGGTAAAGGAAAAATTGTCGATTTGCTGGCTGAAAATGCCAATGCAGTCGTTCGTTTTCAAGGCGGCAATAATGCGGGACATACAATGGTCGTTAATGGAGAACAATATATCAGTCATTTGCTGCCATCAGGAATACTTCAAGGTAAGACCTGCATGATTGGAAACGGCCTTGTCGTCGATCCCAAAGTATTACTGGAAGAAATGGATTTTTTTGTCCAAAAGGGCATAAATATTTCACCGGATAACTTATATATCAGTGAACGTGCGCATGTTATACTGCCCCATCATAAACTGATTGATCTTGGACGTGAACAACTTAAGGGTAAATCAAAAATTGGCACTACAGGTCGCGGCATTGGCCCCTGTTATGAAGATAAATCCGCACGAACCGGTATCCGATTTGTTGAACTTTGTGATCCAGATTTATTAAAAACAGCGATTACTAAAATTTTACAGGAAAAGAATCATTACATTGAACATTATCTCAAAATGACGCCATGTGATGTCGAATCAGTTATTGAGGAATACCAGGAATATGGAAAACGCTTAAAACCATATGTTAAAAATGTTTCTGTTGCACTATCAGAAATGATTGACAAAAATATTCTTTTCGAGGGTGCTCAGGGCACACATTTGGACATCAATCATGGTACATATCCTTTTGTCACTTCTTCCAGTACGCTTGCAGCCAATGCCAGTATTGGTGCAGGTGTTGGACCCAACGACCTTCATGAAATTCTTGGAATTGTCAAAGCATACACCACACGTGTTGGGCAGGGGCCTTTTCCCACAGAATTGATGGATGATATTGGCGATCGAATTCAAGAAAAAGGTGCAGAATTTGGTGCAACAACTGGTCGACGAAGACGTTGTGGGTGGCTGGATTTGGTACTAATTAAAAACGCTGCCATATTAAATGGTCTGACCGCTCTGGCAATCACCAAGTTAGATGTGTTGACAGGTCTGGAAACAATAAATTTTTGTACAGGTTACAATTATCAGGGGCAAAAAATAGATAGTTTTCCAGGTAATCTAAATGTTCTTGAACAGTGTCAACCTGTTTATGACACATTACCAGGTTGGACAGAAGACATCAGCCATATACGAAACTTTGATGATTTACCGGAAGCAACCCGATTATACTTAAAAAAAATTGAAGCGATTACAGGTGTTCCCATTGTGCTGGTTTCAGTTGGGCCAGCGCGAGATCAAACCATTATGATTCGTAATCCTTTTACTTAGGAATGCTCTGAAAATAATTTCCCCATTCGGTAAAGTCGGACAAAGTCGGACAGGTCAGACCAGTCTGACTTGTCTGACCTGTCTGACTGTACCGAATAATGTTTAGAAATCAATCCGTATTTATTTACTCTCAACCAATACCTGCAACGAATAAATGACATCTTTCAAATCAAATTGTCCATTACAGTCACTATCCAATGAACACCATGAACTGGCAATATCAACACTTATTGGTGTTAGCAGGCTAATTTCACCGGCACGGACATGAATGGTATTTGAAATGGGGGTTGAAAATCCTGGCCCCTCAACCTGCATTGCATATATGCCCTCTGGTATGTTTGAAATAATAAATGTTCCATCTGAATGGATAATACTGTAATTATTTGTATCTATTAGTTTTACTAAAGCATTTGTGTTCTCAAAAGATATGTCATCCGTCCCTACCATCAAATTTATTTTCCCTCGGATGCTTCCCATCTCCTGATTGCCGATTTGAATAATCTCTGGTTCAGAGACGATGATATGCCCTTGATAATCTTCAGCCATGACAATTAGTTCATAATTGCCTGTTGCTGTAATACCCTCAATCGAGCCGCAGTAAGCTGTTAGCCGACAGGTTTCAAGTGGAATAATTGATACCGGGGTATATCCACCTGATAATGGAATTAACTCTGCATGAATTTGAGCCAATGGTAAATTGCATAGAATCGTCAGAGCCATTCCATCTGAAGTATCTGTTGATATTTGAATATCCTGAATAACTGTTTCCATTATATCTGTCTGCTGTGATGTCAATTGGATCTGTCTGGCAAATGTACCATCCAGATCATTGAATACACGATCTCCATTGTCATCAAGTAATGAATTAGCCGGATGACACATCCAACTGGATGTCTGAAACTTCGCTTCAGTAAATGATTGAAAAACAGACTGACCAGCAGTCAAATGATGCAAAAAATATGGCAAAAATGATGCATAAACATTTTCTTGAGTTGAAGGTTTTGAATCGGTCAAAATCACAACACGCCCTTTTGATGATAATTGAGAAAAACTATCATTTGCACCGTTTCCATCAATAATGACAATTACCTGCCCTCTGGTTTTTTGTTCGTAAATACTGATGGCATCATGCAGTTGTGAAACCTTCAGGTTTTGGTTTTCAGGTAGAATATATGAGGTTTCAGTAATTTCTTGATCCCATTGACCCAAAACAAATACAAATAAGGGAGTGTTTTGTTCATATCTTTCTTCTGCCCATTGCGTGATTGTTTCAATCATTCTATTCTGATCAGGAAGGCTGTCAATAACAGGATCTGCGCAATGATCACCGTTGAAATCAATTTCCTGTAATAGGGTCATCAGCCAGATATCATCGTGACGAAAATTGTTTTCAATAAATGTTTGATAGATATTCTGGATCAACAGTCTGTTGCTGCCTTTGGAAAACCGGCTCTGCGCATTATCTATAATAATTACACTCCCCGGACTTTCAAGAATCTGTGGCCATGAAATATGCAATATGCCATTATCCTTTGTGCCGACCCACAAATTGTCTTCGCCTTCAATGGCAATATCCATGACCGATGATATTTCTGATTCATTTTGACTCAAGGCTATTGTATGCCACTCATGTGTCAATGGATGAAAGCGATAAATAATATGATCATCTGTTCCCACCCATATGACACCTGATTGGGATTCGACAAGTGCGTTAATTTTATTACTGTTTAGCGCAGAATTATCTTTATTAAAATGTAAAAACTGATTTGTGTCTAAATCCAGACAGGATAAGCCCTCTGATCTCAGGCCGATCCACAGCTTCCGATTTTGTCCACCTATCATGGATTGAACATAATTCTCTGGAAGATTGCTATTTGAGACATTGTGTCGAATCCATGATTCCTCAGATGATTGAAATTCCAGAAATCCATTTGAGTCAGTACCCGCCCAGATACGACCATCAGTGGTTTGTGCAAAGCATGTTATTGTATCTGTTAATGTCTCGAATGTCTGCCACTGAAATTCTGCCGGATAAAAACGAGCCATACCATTCATTGTACCCACCCAAAGATAAGCGTTGGTATCGTAATAAAGACTAAGAAC
>Ga0272440_1001874_pt1 | contig 16790 bp, 11 predicted proteins | sample SSMMMBAug17_FD_192440 | JGI IMG/M metagenome (GOLD analysis project Ga0272440, IMG submission 192440) | Marine sediment archaeal communities from Little Sippewissett salt marsh, Falmouth, MA, United States - SSM-MMB-Aug17 | ecosystem: Environmental > Aquatic > Marine > Wetlands > Sediment ... | reverse complement strand
TATTGAGGGCAACGCCCTGGGTCAGAATATTTCAAAGTTTTGAGCCCTGAAAGGGCGTAACATAAAATAAAAATAATAAATGATAGTCCATTTATGTAACGACCTTACAGTGCTAAAAATTCTTTTTATATTTTCCCAGGGCGCTGCCCTGGGCTAGTATGTTACGCCCTTTCAGGGCTAAGAAAATAGTGCAACTTTTTTGTGTTGCACCCCAATTTAAAAAAGAAGTATCCTCTCCATATTTCAGGGTAGAGTTAATATCTTATATTTTACAATATAATTAGGGAAGTAATTGAGCACTTTATGATAAAAAATAATCAAGTTAAGAAGATACATTTAATAATTGCAGCCAGACCAAATTTTATAAAAATTGCACCATTATATCATGCATTATTAAAAGAAAAATGGGCAGAACCTATTTTAGTACATACAGGTCAGCATTATGACATAAACATGTCTGATGTTTTTTTTAAAGAGCTGAAACTTCCAAAGCCTGATATTAATCTTGGAGTTGGAAGCGGCACACATGCTGAACAAACTGGTAATGTCATGATAGCATATGAAAAACTATTATTAGATTCAAAGCCTGATATTGTTGTAGTTGTCGGCGATGTTAATTCAACAATGGCAATAACAATATCATCTGTAAAGTTAGGAATTAAAGTTGCACATCTTGAGGCTGGTTTACGATCCTTTGACAAACAAATGCCCGAAGAAATAAATCGTGTTGTAACTGATGCTCTTTCTGATATTTTATGGATACCTTCTTTAGATGCAGAAACAAACCTTCTAAGGGAGGGAATCCAAAAAGAAAAAATTATATTTGTTGGCAATATAATGATAGACTCATTGGAGATGATGAAATCAATTATAAAAAAAAATAAAACCTATCAGAATTTTAATTTAAATTATGCAGACTATGGCCTGATTACTCTTCACAGACCTTCAAATGTTGATAATCCTGATGTATTAGAAAAATTATGTAAATTATTTATTAAAATATCAAAAAAATATAATCTTTTCTTTTCTGTTCATCCTAGAACAAAAAAAAATCTGATTAAATGGAATTTATTTGATTTATTATCAAAAGAAAAAAAAATTATTATAAAAGAGCCATTGCCATATGTTTCATTTATGAATCTTCTTTTTAACTGTTCTTATGTAATAACAGATTCAGGTGGTATTCAAGAAGAAACAACTTATATAGGAATACCTTGCTTTACAATGAGACCTAATACTGAAAGACCAATAACTATAACACAAGGAACAAATCAATTATGCACACATGATAATTTGGAATCAAAAATATTATCAATTAATATAAAAAAAAAAAATACAATTAAATATTGGGATGGAATGACCAGTAAACGAGTTGTTGAATCATTAAAGCAAGTGCTTTTTATATGATCAAATCTGGTACACAAAGCGATGGATAAGTTTGTTTTTGTTAAACCAAAATTTATTAATTAATTCTACTTTGGCAAATGAAATTTGGTATTATATAATAACCATGTAGGGTGGGGCTCAATGCTGTTGAATTAAGGATAAATATTTTAATATTAATAAGATAGTGAGAAGTTTCGGTTGAATTCCCCCCTTGAGGGGGATTAGTGGGGCAAGCCCCACCCTAAAATTCGGTGTTTCATAATCTGCCAAAGTAGAATTAATAAAGCAAAAAAAGGAATATATATATAATGTAAAAGCAGGGGTTGAAAATAAAAAGCTCTCACAAAAAATTGTGAGAGCTTTTTTATTTTATAAAAATTATAAAGAAATCAAGATTATGTTGTATAGAGTTGCAACATAAAAAAGAATATCATGTTTTATTCAATACCTACAATAATTTTAAGAATCATTATTGCATCTTCAAGCCCGATTTTACCATTTGCAACAGGATCACAAATATCTAATGGAGCTTCAACACCATCTTTCAGCTCTAATTCATAAACAGGCGGTTCAAATGATCTTGCTTGTTGTTTAAGAGAAACATTATTAACAATAAGCGGTTTGAAATGTTCAGCTTCTATTTTTATTGAATAGGTTCCTTTGTCAACAAAAGTAATAGCAAAATATCCTTCTACATTTGAAACTGAATTTTGATCATTTCCAATTATGCTTATAACAGCTCCTTGAATATTAGATAATTGTCCAGTTGCTTTTGTTACAACCTTACCCATTAAGAATCCCTGATTTATCTTATCAAATTCGCATTCCTTATCCATTTGATTCATTGTATCTGTAATTTCTTCAACACATTCTGCATCAATTGGATTTAAAGTAATAAGAACTTTATTACATAATTTATCCATAGGATTAACAGTATCTGGCATACTATAATTACATTCTTTATTCATTGGGTTCATAGTAGCAAGAATATTTAATTGATCACAGGCTTTATCTATTGGATTCATAGTATCTACAATTTTATTATTACATTCATTATTCATAAAATTCATAGTTTCGCATATTTCATTTTTACAATCATTGCTTAAAAAGTTCATAGTTTCAGGAATAATACTATTTTTACAAAGTTCATTTAATGGATTCATTGTTTCAACAACTTTTGCAAGGCAATCTTTTGTTAAAACATTCATTGTGTCAGGAATTTCTGGTTTACAAGCATTGTTCATAAAATTCATAGTTTCAGGAATACTATATTTCTGGCAATTTACATTTAAAATATTCATAGTTTCAGGAATTACACTTTGGTTACATTCTTTATTAATAGGGGACATAGTGTCTGCTATTGTAGATAAGCATTCTTTTTTAGTTAGATTCATTGTTTCAGGAATAATATCACTGTTGCATGATTTATTCATAAAATTCATAGTTTCAGGTATAATATCTTGCTTACAATTATTGTCCATTGGATTCATAGTATCTGCAATAGATGTAAGACAATTTTGATTAAGTAAATTCATTGTATCTGGTATTTGTTCAATGCAATTTGTATTCATAAAATTCATAGTATCAGGAATAATACTTTGCAAACATTCTTTATTCATTAATTTCATTGTTTCTGGAACAATCTCATTTATACAATCACTATTCATAGGGTTAACAGTAGGTGGAATTTGTTCCTGGCACGTTTGATTCAATGGATTTATAGTTTCTGGTATCTGAGTCTTACAAGCTTCTTTCATAAGATTCATAGTATCAGGTATTATTGTCTGACATTCATCTTTCATCAGGTTCATTGTTACAGGTATTTGTAGTTTACAATCTCTATTCATTGGATTTAATGTTGGTGTAATTTCACAATTTTGTTTCATTGGATTTATAGTTTCAGGTATTTGTGATGTACAATCAGCTTTCATAGGATTCATTGTTTCTGGAATTTGTATCTGACATTCATGTTTAATTGGATTCATAGTTTCTGGAATTTGAATTTTACATTCGTTTTTAAGCGGATTCATTGTATCTTTAAAAGAATCACTACATTCATTATTTAGTGGATTCATTGTAGCATTGATATCAGCTTTGCATGTATCTTTTAATGGATTCATAGTGTCAAGAATATTTATGGTACAGTTGTCTTTTAGCGGGTTCATTGTTTCTAACATACTGTTTTGACATTGATTTTCCATTGGATTCATTGTTTCAGGAATTGTTAATTTACAATCCTGTTTCATAGGATTCATAGTTACTAAAAATTGTTCCTGACAATCTATATTTATAGGATTCATAGTTTGAGGGATATCAGTAAGGCATTGATTTTTTAATGGATTCATGGTTTCAGGTATAGTGATTTTACATTCTTCTTTCATTGGATTCATAGTTGCAGGGATATTTTGCTGACAGCTTTCTTTAATAATATTCATAGTTTCAGGAATACTGCCGCTGCAATCCTCTTTAAGAACATTCATTGTTTCTGGAATATCAGAAATGCATTCTTTTTTTATTGGATTCATGGTCTCAGGTATAGTGATTTTACATTCTTCTTTCATTGGATTCATAGTTGCAGGAATATTTTGCTGACAGATTTCTTTAAGAATATTCATAGTTTCTGGAATACTGCCGCTGCAATCCTCTTTAAGAACATTCATTGTTTCTGGGATATCAGAAACGCATTCATTTTTTATTGGATTCATGGTCTCAGGTATAGTGATTTTACATTCTTCTTTCATTGGATTCATGGTTTCAGGAATATTTTGCTGACAGCTTTCTTTAAGAATATTCATAGTTTCTGGAATACTGCCGCTACAATCTTCTTTTAGAACATTCATTGTATCTGGAATATCAGAAAGGCATTCTTTTTGTATTGGATTCATAGTATCGGGTATTATATTTTTACATGCTTCCTTCATTGGGTTCATTGTATCAGGGATATTCATCTGGCAGTCAGCTTTTATAACATTCATAGTATCAGGAATACTTGTTTGACATTCGGTTTTAATGACATTCATTGTTTCAGGAATCGTTTGAACACATAATTTTACTAATGGATTCATAGTTTCAGGAATAGTTACTTTGCATGCTTCCTTCATTGGATTCATAGTATCAGGAATATTTGCTTGACAATCAGTTTTCAAAACATTCATAGTATCAGGAATATTAGTACTACACTCCTCTTTAAGAACATTCATGGTTTCAATAATCTGGTTCTGACAATCTGATTTTAAAGGGTTCATTGTTTCAGCAACTACATTTTCACACTCCTTTTTTATTATATTCATTGTTTCAGGTATTAAATTATTACAATCCTCTTTTAAAGGATTCATAGTAACTAAATAATTTAAAGTACAAGTTTCATCTTGTGGATTCATAGTATCCGGGATATTTTCAAGGCATTGCTGATCTTGTGGATTTAAAGTTTCAATTAGATCAGATAAGCAGTCTGAAGATAGTGGATTCATTGTTTCCTGTAAACAATCAGATGACAATGGGTTCATTGTTTCTTTTAAACAATCAGATGAAAATGGGTTCATTGTTTCTTGTAAACAATCAGATGATAAAGGATTTTGAGTTTCAGGTATAATATCATCTAATAAACCCTTTGTGTTATCTACTTTGTTAATTTCCATTTTTGTATGAGACATCTCCAGCTGAGTCTCAAAAATCGGTGATTTTTTCGTTTCTTTAGTAGAACTTGCATCACAAACAGAAACAAATGAAATGCAAAAAATTACCAATAAACAAAACTTTAAGAAAATTTTTTTAAAATCTGCCATTTCTTATTCTCCTTTAATTAAAAATTTAATAATTACCAAATAATACCAAAAACATAAATCCATAACATTATAATAATTAAGTTACAAGATTTTTTGATTAAATTAATTAAAAACAATTTTTACCTGAAAATTGCATTATTTTTACAAAGATTGAATTTTTTTTGTTATCCTTTCAATATTTTGCATTTGAAAGAAGAAATGTTTAACATGGTCATTAGCACCCATGCTCATATATTAGAATCAGGTCCTATTATAAAAGATGTAATTGAAGCTGCTTTAATAGTAGTATTATCTGCAATAACCGAATCAATTATTTGACTATTATCTGAAATATTTACATTATTACCAATTATACTATTTTTTATAACAGTATTATTTCCAATTATTACATTATCCCATAAAATTGAATTTGAAATATTGGCATTTTCATTAATTGTGCAATTTGAGCCAATTACTGAAGGTCCTTCAATGATTGAATTATTTAAAATTTGGGTTTGCTTTCCAACAGAAATATATTTATTTAATTTTGTATTATCAGAAATTTGACAGGCTTCTCCAATCCAGACATTTTCTTTGGGATTTAATAAATGGTTAATTGGTTCATTTATTTTCCCCATAAGAATATCTTTATTAACCTTAATAAAGCTTTCTTTTGTACCAATATCTATCCAATAATTATCAGATTTAAAAGCATAAAATTCTTTTTTGTCTTTAACCAGATTTTGAAGTACTTCTGTTTCCAATGATACAAATCTATTTTCAGGTATATAATTGAGAATTTCAGGCTTCATTGCCCAAACACCGACATTTACCCATTTAGATTTTGCTTCTTTAATATCTGGTTTTTCTTGCCAGCATGTAACCTTATCATTTTCATCAGAGGTGATAACCCCAAACCTTGATGGATCTTCAACATAAGAAGTATTAACACTTACCAAAGCATTTTTTTGTTTATGAAATGAAAAAAATTGTGAATAATCTAAATCTGTAAGTATATCACCATTTAATAATAAAAATGAATCATCAATATATTTTTCGTTAAATTTTAAAGCGCCCCCACTTCCAAGTGGTTGAGGTTCTATGGAGCATATAATATTTACATTGTAATTATTTTTTATTTGATTTAAATATTGAATTATATCAGTTGATAAATAATGAATTGCAAATATAATTTCTTTTGCACCGCATTTTTCTAATCTTTTGATAAGTCTATCTAAAAAAGGTGTGTTAACAATTAAAAAATTTACTTTTGAAACTGTATAAGTTAGTGGTCTAAGTCGTGTTCCTTTTCCACCAATTAAAATAATAGCTTTCATAATTAAGTCCTTAAAAATTTTGAGTTGTACATTCGTTATCTATTGTTATTGCCATATTATTTCTATGAATAATATCATCATATGGCTGCCTGCCATATTTTTTTTTAATACTTTTTGTATCAAGTCCTGCTAATTTTTTTACATCAGAACTATTATAATTTACAAGACCAACTCCAATTTTTGTTCCATCAGGACTTTCAAATATCACAGGATCACCAATATTAAAATCACCGCTGGTTCTTATAATTCCAACAGGTAAAAGGCTTTTTCCTTTATTAATAATAGCAGAAGCAGCTCCATCATCAATTTTTACAGTTCCTTTTGGTTTAAGATTAAAAGCAATCCAACACTTTCTACAAGACATTCTTTCAATTTTTGGAATAAAAAAAGTTCCTTCTTGTTTTCCTTCAAATAAATCTTTAATAATATTTTCTCTTTCTTGTGCTATTATCATAGGTATGCCGGCATGAGTAACTTTTTTAGCGGCTTTAACTTTTGTAAGCATCCCGCCTGTGCCAAGAGTACCAGGTATTCCCCCTGCATATTCTTCTATTTCTTTGTTGATACTTGTAACTTCATTAATAAGTACAGCATTTGGATTTAATCTTGGATCCATATTATACAAACCTTTTATATCTGTAATATTTATCAAAATATCAACTTCCATTAGTAAAGAAATCATAGCAGAGAGATTATCATTATCACCAAATTTAATTTCTTCGACAACAACTGTATCGTTTTCATTAACAATTGGAACAACGTCCCATGATAAAAGTTCATGAATTGTATTTCTTGCATTAAGATATCGTCTTCTGTTTGCAAGGTCATCAGCAGTCAAAAGAATTTGTGCAACTTTTTTGTCAAAAAATCCAAAAGCTCTATCATAAGCTCTAATAAGGCGGGCCTGACCAACTGCTGCAATTGCCTGTTTTTTAGGAATTTCATCTGGCCTTTTTGTTATACCAAGTTTTCTCATACCAGAAGCCATTGCACCTGATGAGACAATAATTATTTCCTTTTTTTTATCTATAAGCTCACATAGCTGAATTGTAAGACGTCTAATTGCTTTGATATTCAAACCATCACTTCCAGTCAAAACATTACTCCCAACCTTAATTACAATCCTTTTTGCATTTTTAAAACAATCATTTCTTAGTTTTAAATAATTATTATCCTTTTTGCTCATGATTTTATTTCTTCTTACTTTTCATTCTTTTCTTTTATGTGATTTCCGGAAAAGAAAATACCAATGAGACAAGGCATACCTTGTCTATACTAACTTATCTCCGGGTATTTTGTTTATTCGAGCGGTTATATTTATTTTTGGAGATTATTTTAATTGACTATCATTTGATTTTTGTAATTGATTATCTTTTGATTTTTCTTGTATTTTTTTATTATTTGTTTTGTCGTTGTCATTCTTTTTATTATTTGTATTATTAGTTTTAGCAGCATCTTTTTTTAATTCTTTAGCAGGATTTTGTTTTTCAATTTTTTTTGACTTATTTTTTGTAATAACTACCGGGTTAACTTTTATATTACAATCTATTTCCTTTAATGTATCACTCATTAACTGAACCTCTTTAACAACAAAAGAAGTACTTACAGATTCTTTTTCAATATTATTAACCTTAAAATAGAGATTAATAATTGCCTGGTTTGTAACCTTAACACCTCTTGCACCAGCCATGACAATTATTAATTTGCCTGGTTTTTTATCATTTATTATATGCATTAAAGAGCTGGTTATTCTTGTTTTTTCACCTTTTTGATAAATTAAAATTTTATTATCATATTCAAGAGACAGCTTAATACCAGCCATGTTATCAATATTGTCAATAATAACTGGTATATTAATAGCCTGACCTGAAGTTGCCTCAAATGGCGGAAAAATTAAGCTTGTTGCACTGGCTGTTGTTGAAAAACATATGATTAAAAAAATTAATAAATACAAATAATATCTTTTTACCATGATATTTTTTACCTTCCATACTTAAATTTTGAACATAATGCCCTTCGGGCAATATACTGTAGAGACAGACCTTATATAAGCTCTTATTATGAAAGGAATCAGATAGAGCTAACATAAGAATGAATAAATTTATATAAAAATTATTTTCAAAGTTATAATAAAATTTTTAATTATAATTCATTTATTTATAATTTACAATCTGAAATCTATAATTTTTTAATGAATAAAAAATCTTTTTGCTTTGATCTAGAGAATTTACTTCAAAACATAAACTTGTATTTATTTTATTTCCACGCTTAACTTCATTCATAGTTTTAATATTAAATTGTCCATTAATAGATGAGAGTGATTTTAAAACATGAAATGGCTTAGCTTCTTTTAATTCAATATTAAAATTAGTTACAGGCCATTTTCCATTTTTCCAATTAATAATCAGCCATTTATCAGATGTTATTTTAAGGCGTTTCAATTCAGAACATTTTATATTATGAAATGAAATACCTCTTTCACTTAACAAGCCAATTATTCCATCTTGACCTGGAAAAGGATTACAGCATTGAGAGAATTTATAAAAAAGACAATTTGGGCAGTCAACAGTGATAACTGCAAGGAATTTATTTTGTTCGTTTGTTTTATAATAATTTTTATAGCCTTTAAAATAATATAAAAATGCATCTGGTGAAAGTTTATCCTGTCCTATACGAAGATAAACATCATTAATATTTTTTACATTTAAAATTGCAAATATATAATCAAGTTCATTACTGGATAATATTTCTGGATTTAATCCTTTATTATGAATTGTTTGCAAAAGGATTTCTTTGCCAATTTTTTCAGCAAAATTTCTTAACTTTTGGTTTCTATAACGATTAACAGCAGATCGGGCTTTTGGCGTTTTACATTTTTTTTCAAGGTCTATTGGCCATTCAGGGTGTGTTTTGTGTGTTATTATTGTAACTACCTGTCCATCAAATAATTCATCATCTACGTCTTTGTGTTGACGATCAACCATGCCGCCAATGCAATTATCACCTATTTCAGAATGAATTTTATAAGCAAAGTCAAGAACTATACTTTTTGCAGGCAGGGATATAGATTCGCCGGCAGGAGTGAATAAATAAAGTTGTTTTGATTCAGCGGTTTGAATTATTTCTTTTGTAGATTCTGGTGAACCATTGAATTCGCCAATCATTCTAAAATGATCTTTTATCTCTTTTACTTGTTCATCATTATCTCTTTTTTTCCAATCAGCTATAATCCCTTTTCTGGCAACACGATCCATTTCAGGAGTTCTAATTTGCATAAGATAGTTTTTGCCATATAGATTATTTCTCACATGCAAGCTTCGATAATTATAAGATTTTGGATTTGATATAAAATCTCTTAATTTTCTTGGAATTGGCGGGAATATGCTGTTTACAATTCCTAGTACTTTATAACAATCTAAAATTGATTCATTTTCCAAAATTAATATAAAATCAATTATGTTTTCAGTATAATTTATTGAAAGAATTTTTTTTACAGGATCGTAAAAATATCCCAATCCTTTTGGACATACATTTATTTTTACTTTTATATCTTCTTTTTTAAAACCATCCATTAATCTATTTACAATAAGTTTTATCTCCCGCTGATTATTTTCTTTTTGAATCAAATTTAAAATTTTGCGGCTAACCCTTGGAAATAAGTATATAAGAGCCTGATCTAATAATTTTTCTTTAAAAGGATATAAATTTAATTTTGTTGCAACAGGCACATAAACTTCAACAGTTTCTTTTGCAATAATCTGTCTTTTAGACCGGCTGAGAGATGAAAGTGTTCTAAGATTATGTAACCTGTCAGCAAATTTTATTAAAATAATATCAATATTTTCAGATGTTTTGCTTAATATTTTTTTATGAGTAAGATCTTTTAAAACTTTCTTGCTCATTCTGTAACGTTCTAATTTTGTACATCCATCTACAATTTTGGCAACATTTGAACCAAAATTTTCATAAATATTGTTTATAGTTACTCCTTTTACATCTTCAACTACATCATGAAGCAGTGCTCCTACTAATAAATCAGTGTCATAAAGTTCTAATTCAAATAATAAAATATCAACAACAGCGCAAGGATGAATTATATAAGGGTCTCCTGATTTTCTAACCTGTCCATTGTGATGTTTATAGGAAAAGTCTAAGGCTCTGTTGAAAATTTGCAAATCTTTTCCATTACATGTTAATTTATTTACTGCCTTTTTACGAAAACTCTCAAGGTCAAATTTTGGGCTTAAACACATAAATAAACTCTTTATTATTTGATTTAAAATATTTGCAATATTTAAAAAAAAATAAAATACAACAGTACATATAACTTGTAAAGTACTATTTAAAAAGAATAAAAAATCTACAGATTTAGTTATAAAGATTTTGGCAAGGCGCCATATCAAAATTATCCTCAGGCGTACATTAGTACGTTGAGGACGAATTTTGATATGGGAACGTAGTCCAAAATCTTTATAACTAAATCTGTATTTATTTTATTTTCAAAATATCCTTAACTGCGGGATGAAAATCATACCACATACCATCATTATCATCTTCATATTCTAATATTAGATTTTTTTTTAAAAGATTAATAAAAACATCATCAATTATAAATCGTTTGTTTATAAGATTATCATAATATTTTGAAATAGTTTCTAAAGGCATTGATGACACGTGTAAAGATATTTCATAATTATTTTTAACCCTTAAATATGCTTGTTTTGCTGCATGTAGTGAAATATATTGAGGTTTATCTTCAAGGCACAAGCTATTAAGAGCTGCTTCTATTATCATTTTAAATAAATCATTTAATGAACCTCCTGATTTTTCAATAAAATAGTTAATCACATCTGGTGCAAAAAGATTATTATTTATTCTATTATTTATTATTTTTTCAATTGTTTCAAAGCCAATTTCATTTTTTATGCCATTTTTGTTAATAGTCATTATCATTTTTAATGATTCAGACATATTAAAATTTTGTGAAATCTTATTAAACATTTCATGATAATTCAATTCAAGAGGATATGTATAGATTATATGCATTTGAAAATTTGTAAGAATATTTGAATGATAAAAAAACATATTTGCTGCCTGATCTATTTCCATTTTATCAAAATCATCAATAATAAATAATAAAGATTTATTTTGTTTATTAACAATATTTTGCAATGCATTAATTATATCATTAGTGCCTTTAATTAATTGGGTAAGCTTTGGTTCAAGATATAATCTGATTTTATCTTTCATTTCTAAAGAGGTTGCAATAACACCTTTAATGGAATTTGATATAGCTCTAATATATCCAACTTTTGTTCCTGTTTCATCTCCTGCTTCTGATTTGTTAAATTTAAGCAGCCCAATTAACTTTTCATCATGTAAATATCTATAAAGTCTATCTAAAACTGATGGATCAAGGCGTGTATCCTGCTTTTTTAATTCATTCATTAATTTACTAAAAATCATAATAATAATATCAATATATACTACATTCGAAACATCTATTTCCTTTGATATAGATAAGTTAACACTATAAAAATCTGGCTCAAGAATATTAGTTAACTGTTTAAGTACTATTGATTTACCAGAACCCCTTTGACCTGAAAATAAAATTTTTTGAGGTATATTAGAATTTGCTTTTAGAAAATATTGAATTTTTTTAATTAGATATTGATTTCTAGCTTTTGATGTATCAACATAATTTTTAATGTCATTTTCTATTGATTCTTGTATTTGTAAAATGCTGTTAAGATCACTGGCTAATTTCATTTTGAATTCCTTATTAATATAATTATGTTCTTATTTAAACAGTATCAGCCAAATAAGGCAATGTTTTTAACTTAAGTTTTACAATGGACGCAGTGGACAAAGTGGACGCAGTGGACGCAGTGGACGTAGTGGACGTAGTGGACAAAGTGGACGCAGTGGACAAAGTGGACAAAGTGGACAAAGTGGACAAAGTGGACAAAGTGGACAAAGCAAACTTTAAAATAATTATACTTTTCAGTGATTTTTACTTCGTCCACTTTGTCCACTGCGTCCACTTTGTCCACTGCGTCCACTGCGTCCACTTTGTCCACTGCGTCCACTGTAAAAAAAACTTAAGCCAAAAGCATCATAAAGGCGAAAAAAATTTTCGCCTTTATAATAAGAATCTATTTTTTTTGCATTATACGATCACTGCAAGCCTCTAAAATACTTTTCAGCATTTCGCTGTAAGACATTTTTTTTATATTTGCCATCTTTGCTAAATGTCCATCCCAGCACCATCCTGGATTAGGATTAACTTCTAATAGTCTTGGTGTACCCTGATCATCAAAACGCCAGTCAAAACGAGCATAATCACGACAATCAAGTCTTTCAAACAATCGAAGGCAGCTTGTCACTAAAAATTGTTCAACATCATCAGAAAGATTTGCTTTTTTTGATTTAATACCCCAATAAGGAGAGTCAGGGTCCCATTTAGCTTCATAACCACATATTTTAGGTAAGTCTTCAGGCAAGCTTGAATAATCTTCCTCAATAATTGGTAAAACAGTATAAGATATTGTTGGATTTCCAATAATTCCAACACTAATGTCCTTACCAGTCAAAAATTGTTCTACTAGAACAGGATTATTATAGCCAAATTTTTGTCTAATTTGTATGATTGCATTTTCAAGAGATTGCATGTCATAGCAAACATTATTTGAAGTTATTCCAAAGCTGGAATCACCAAAGTTAGGTTTTACTATAACAGGAAAATTTAATTGAAAATCAATATAATATACATCATCAGCCTTTATTAAAAAAGCAGATGGTACAGGTACATCTATTTCTTGAGCAATACCTCTTATCAGAGATTTATCATAACAATATGAAAGACACTGTGGAGTTCCACCAGAATATGGAATGTCAAGTAATTCTAAAACAGCAGAAATATGTAATTCTTTTGTTGGATCATTATTAAAACCTTCATCACACAAGTTAAATACAAAACTACATTTATTTTTTATTTTTCTTAAATCCTGTATAAAAGTATCATGATTGTCTAAATATATAAAATTATACTGCTTTAATTTTGATAAAGCTTTTTTTAATTCGTTTATAGTATGATAATCATCTTCATCAAATTTAGAATCAGGTTTTACAATATCTGATTTTTTTGGATCTCCTAATAAAACAACTATATTTTCTAATGATTGTTTTGCCTTTTTAACTGGAGACCATTTTTTATTAATATCAGCAGTAAGAATAATTCGCTTTGCCATCATCCCAAGATCCTGATTTCGTTTAGATTCAGTTGATAATTTTGAATGCTTCGTAACATGTGTAAATCCAACATTAGAAAGTAAGGTTTTAATATCATCAAAACAATAAAGTCTTTCAGCATAAAATTGATCAGCAATAACTCCTTTAGTAACATGGGTAATAACTTCTCTTGATATTAAACGATTTCCATTTTTTGATAAAGAACGTTCCCGGCAGACAAAATAATTTTTATCAATCCATTCCCAGCTTCTGGGTTCAAAATTTTCCCTCATATAATTACCATCTGTAACGTCAATTAATAGCTTTCCACCAGGTTTTAATACTCGTTTTATTTCTTCAAGAACTTTAACATCATCATTTGCTGATTCAAAATAACCAAAGCTGTTACCAGCAACTATAACAACATCAAAACTGTCATTTTTTATTCGTATTTTTCTGGCATCACCTTCTCTAAATTGTACATTTAGCCCAGCCTGTTTATTAAGCTTTCTTGCTCTGCTAATTAGATAATGAGATCTGTCAAGTCCAGTTATTTTGTTATATCCTCTTTTTGCCAGATCAATTGCATGCCTTCCCTGACCGCAGCATAGATCAAGTATTTCAGCATTTTTTGACAAATTAATTGCTTTTACGAATAAATCTAATTCACTTTTCGTAATTTCACTATCTTCGACAACATCACTATCAGTTCGAAGATAATTTGCATTAAAAATGCTTTTCCACCAATCAGCTTTAACATAACTTTCTAAATCTTCAACAGGTCCTAATACTTCTAATAAAGCTGAATTTTTTGTTTTTGATTTATTATTCATTTTTTCTTTCTTTCATAAAAAATTAATTTTATTGATAATAATTATGATAAATTATTTTTTTGTAAATATTAAAAGAAATCTTTTCTGATTTATAAAAGGAAGTATATATTGTTTTTTTAATACATTGTAATGTTTTGCATATAAAAAATTATCCAATTCAGACTCAGTCTTTTCTGCTTTCATAGCAATTATCTTACCAACATCTAAAATTAAAGGCTCAACTAGTGGTATTAGTTTATTAATATTTAAAAAAGCTCTGGATATTACAAATTGGAATGATTTCTGATATTCGTCAATATTTCTAAAATCTTCAATTCTTTTATTCACTGGTTTAATATTATTTAAATTTAACCTTGATTTTAGATATTTTTGAAAACTGTTTTTTTTTCTTGATGAATCTAATAATAAAACAGAAATAGAAGGAAATACTATAGCCAAAGGTATTCCAGGAAAACCAGGACCAGAGCCAACATCTAAAATTGTTGTTGCTTGATTTTTTTTAATAAGGCTTGCAATGCTAAGTGAATCTAAAAAATGTTTAACAGCTATTTCAGAGGGATCAGTTATTGATGTTAGATTATGAATTTTATTCCATTTTATTAGTTCTTTTCCATAGGAAGCAAAGCTTTGAATGATTTTTGAATTAATGTTTACTCCCATTTCAAAAGCAGCGCAAGAAAAGTCATTGCACCATTTATCAGAAAAAAAATCTTCCAATTATGTTAAACCTTTAATTTTTTTGATATTTTTGAACGGCCTTTGAATGATCCTTTAAATTAGTTGAAAAAAAATGAGTTCCATCCTTTTTTGAAACAAAATAAAGATATTTTGTTTGAGCTGGAAATATTGCAGCATGAATTGACATGGCTCCTGGATTTGCAATAGGGCCTGGGGGAAGCCCTTTGATTTTATATGTATTATAAGGTGTTTGCGTTTGCAAATCCTTTTTTGTAATATTTCCATTAAAATTTTTTATACCATAAATTACAGTTGGATCACTTTCAAGTCTCATATTGTATTTTAATCTATTATGAAAAACAGATGCAATTATCGGTCTTTCCTCTGGTGTACCTGTTTCTTTTTCAATAATTGAAGCAAGTGTAATAATTTTATGAAGAGAAAAATTCATTTCTGAAACTTTTTGGATCCATTCTGGTTTTATTTTATTTTGGAAAGATTTATACATGATGGTAATTATTTTTTCGCATGAAATACCTTTTGGAAAAAAATAGGTATCTGGAAAAAGATAGCCTTCAAAACTAGAACAATTTAATCCCAATTTTTTTGCAAAATTGTTATTATTTGCAGTATTAACAAATTCTTCTTTGCTTGTAAGCCCATTTAATTCAAGTAACTGCCCAATTTGCTCAGTAGAAAATCCCTCAGGAATTGTAATTTTGTAAAGAATAGACTTCCCTTTAACAAAGATTTCTAACATTGTTAAGGGAGACATAGATTTTGATATATAATATTCACCTGCTTTAATTTTAGAATCATAACCATATAAAACAGCTATTAGCCTGAACATAAAATTATTTGTTATTAAATCAGATTCTTTTAATTCATTACAGACCCCATTAAAACTTGCCCCATTTTCAATAATAAATTTGAGTCTATTATTATCCTCATTTGAAGAATGAGCAAATATAAAAAGTTCTAAAATAAAACAATTAGCAGCAAAAATGGAAATAAGAAATAAAACAACCGATAAAATTAAAATTTTTTTCATTTGATTACCTGTCTTTTTTTATTGTCTTTATAAATGTTCTTTATTCAACTATCTTAAATTATATAATATTTTTTGTATCCTTTATTTAGTAATTTGGTATTAAAAAAAAGATATTCTATACATTGAAAATCAAATATGGTCAACTATATCAACTTTTTTTTGTTAAATTCAAGTTATATATTTATAACTGCAAATTAATTTATTATATTTCTATATGTTATATTTTTATTGATATAAATATTGAAAAATTTTATTGTAAATTGTATGTTTCTTGGACTATATTTTTTAAAATTAGAGGATATAGAGTACGTGAACTTAAAACGTGCTCGTGCTCGTACACGTGAACGTAAAACGTGCTCGTGCTCGTGCTCGTACACGTGAACGTAAAACGTGCTCGTGCTCGTACACGTGAACGTAAAACGTGCTCGTGCTCGTGCTCGTACACGTGAACGTAAAACGTGCTCGTGCTCGTACACGTGAACGTAAAACGTGCTCGTGCTCGTGCTCGTAC
>Ga0272440_1001873_pt1 | contig 16801 bp, 3 predicted proteins | sample SSMMMBAug17_FD_192440 | JGI IMG/M metagenome (GOLD analysis project Ga0272440, IMG submission 192440) | Marine sediment archaeal communities from Little Sippewissett salt marsh, Falmouth, MA, United States - SSM-MMB-Aug17 | ecosystem: Environmental > Aquatic > Marine > Wetlands > Sediment ... | reverse complement strand
TTCCCAGGCTCTGCCTGGGAACGTTTTCCGAGGTGGCTCTGCCACCTACGAACTGAACAGGCGGCAGAGCCGCCAAGAACACGTTCCCAGGCAGAGCCTGGGAACGAGCACCGGAGCGAGTTTGCCATAGCCTGACGGCTATGGTTTTTAGCCCTGTAAGGGCGTTACATAAATAGTCAGGTCAGATCAAAAAAACATGTAACGCCCTTTCAGGGCTAAAAAAAGGTTTATTCTTTTTACCCAGGGCGTTGCCCTGCGTTGCCCTGGGCTGGTATGTTATGCTCTTTCAGGGCTAAGAAAAAAATGTCCGACTTTTTGGGAATGCGCCCATGAACGAATTGATTAATGATTCATTTCAGTGACTGAGAAATTCACGCCTTTTCCTGAACAGCAGTGAGGGTGAATTGTTGACAATGTAAAACGTGTGCTTCTAACCGATTTCACCCTATTCATTCAAAACTAAGTCATCACAACAGGATCAACATCAATGTAAAGCTGAATAGATTTATCATTCAAATGTGTATCAACAGCCTGTTTTAAATAAAAAAGAAATTGATGTAATGCCTTAATATATGAGCTTTTCAACAAAATATGCCATCTGAAGCGATTTGCCAGGCGTGATACTGGCGCAATCACTGGCCCTAATATTTCAATAACATGTGTAAATGCCTGGCTCGCACCTTTTACTTTCTGACAGTATTGGCCGACATGGCTCGCATATGTAGCAGTATGTTCTGGGTCAGCTCCAGCAATGGTCAATTGTATCAAACGAGCGTATGGCGGGTAATTGAGATTTTTTCGAAATTGGATTTCATAATTAAAAAACGCATCGTAATCTTGTTTTTTGGCTGTTTGAATAATAAAATGATTCGGATTGTAAGTTTGCAGTATGACGTGTCCAGGTGTTTCACCTCGGCCAGCACGTCCGGCCACTTGTGCCAATAGTTGATATGTTAATTCTCCAGACCGAAAATCAGGAAAATTTAGAGATAGATCCGCACAAATAATGCCGACCATCGTAATATTGGGAAAATCATGGCCTTTAACAATCATTTGTGTGCCAACGAGAATATCAATGTGATGATCACGTAGGTCTTTCAAAATCTGAATCATGCTGCCTTTTTTTTGAGTCGTATCTTGATCCATGCGTGCCACACGAGCATCTGGAAATAGAGCACTCACATCCTGTTCCAGTCTTTGGGTACCATAACCTAACTGTTTGAGCGTCCCTGATGCACAATTGGGACATGGTGTGTTGTGAGGGCGCGTAAATCCACAGTAGTGACATTTGTAGGCACCGATATTTTTGTGAAAAATCATGGCAATATCGCAATTTTTGCACATCATGGTTTCACCACAATGGGTACATACCGGTAAAGTTGCAAATCCACGACGATTTAGAAACAACAGGCTTTGATGTTTGTTTTCAAATGTTTTTTTAAGGGAAAATTCTAAGGCTGGTGTAATAATGCGGCGAATACCACGCATCCCAATATTTTGTTTAAGATCCACGACCTGAATTACAGGAAGCGGACGATTATGAATACGTTGGGGTAATGTCAGTATTTTATATTTATTTTGCGTACCATGATAGTAATTCTGTATGGATGGTGTAGCAGAGCCCAAAACAACCACAGCATCGGTCATTTTGCCACGCATGGTTGCAACATCACGACCATGATAACGAAATTGAGTACTCTGCTTGTATGAGGCATCATGTTCTTCATCAACAATGATAATGCCAATATTTTCAAGGGGGGCAAAAACTGCGGATCGCGCACCAATAACGATACGTGCCTGTTTGCGGATAATTCGCATCCATTGATCAAATCGTTCACCATTTGATAATCGACTATGAAGTACTGCCACGCAATCTCCAAATCGTGCACGAAACTGACGTTCTACCTGGGTAATCAATGCAATTTCAGGAACCAGAATTAATGCTGTACGAGATTTCGATAGTGCCGCATCAGTAATACGCATGTATACTTCTGTTTTGCCACTGCCAGTCACACCATAAAGCAAAAAAACCTGAAAACCTTGACCAATTTGTTTGTCAATGGTTTGAATGGCTGATGCCTGATACGAGGTTGGAATTGGCATGCTGGTGTCTGGCGGGATCGTTTCTCCAAATGGATCGCGATACAATTCTTTTTCAAAAAATTCGATAAAGCCTTTTTCTTCAACCTTTTTCAATAATTGTTTTGAAAAACCGATCTTTTTTAATTCAGTAACAGATATTTCAGCATATTGATTGACAACTGCCATTAGTTCTTTTTGACGTTTTGTCAATGTATCCTTTTCATCATTTTTTTGAGGTCGAATATATTGGACATATTTGGGAGCAGCTGAACCCCGAATATCTTTTATTTCAATTTGAATATACTCCAAACGCTCTAATCGTCGAATACAAGACATGGGCAACTTGTTTTTCAGATGTTTCCGAATATTTTTAATATGCTGCCGGCCCTTACTTAGATATTTCAAAATTTTTTGTTCCAAAGGTGAAATTTTGTTCGATTCAATCATTTCACGACCTGTGGCTGTAATTTTGGCAGAATTTGATGTGAACACAGAAAGACCATCAGGCAAACAGCTTTTAATGACTTGACCGATGGGGCAGGAATAATATTGAGCCATCCATTTAAATAAAGGCAGGATATCAGGGTAAAACAAAGGGGTTTCATCAAGCACATCAAGAATAGATTTAATTTTATCGATGTCAACCGTGTTGACTGTTTCCAAACAATATCCTGAAAGGGTTTGGCGACCAAATGGCACCATAACTCGAACACCTGTTCGACAGGCATTCAGAAAAGGCTCTGGCACTTGATAGGTGTATGTCTGATCAATTGGAACTGAAATCGCGACATTGATATATACAGGTTGTTTGTTTTCTGGCATCATTGCTCCTGAAGAGTTAATTGGGAAATAAGCAGGCGATCATACGTTTTCGGTTATATTGTTGTAACCAAATTCCAACTGGGCGTATGTACAAGTTAAGGGCATAGCCGTCAGGTTAAGGCAAACTTGCTCCGGTGCTCGTTCCCAGGCTCTGCCTGGGAACGTGTTCTTGGCGGCTCTGCCGCCTGTTAAGTTCGTAGGTGGCAGAGCCACCTCGGAAAACGTTCCCAGGCAGAGCCTGGGAACGAGCACCGGAGCGAGTTTGCCTTAGCCTGACGGCAATGAAGTTAAGGGCGACATGTTTGCCTCAGATCAAAACCGAATTCCAACCAACGACCGAAACCAATGTAGGGCGTAAAATTGATAAAATTTTAATTTGTTTCCTAACCTGTGCATACGTCCCCTTGCTTATTAAAACAGGACTCATTTTTACACCATTGGGATGTCATAAATTTATCAATTGCAGCATGAAGCGTTTCTTCAGCAAGGGTTGCGCAATGCATATGGTCTTTTGAGAGTCCACCGACTGAATGTTGGATAAAGTCTGCCCGAATATCCAATATTTCTTCAGGCGTTTTTCCGATAGCATGTTCAGCAGCTGCTGAGATACAGGTCAAGCTATATGCACATCCATTGGTCCAATGGGATGCATCTTTCACGCGTCCGGTTGGATCAAAGGAAAGGCTGATTTCCATGGTATCTCCGCAACGTCCTGTAATCCTTGCCTCAGCATCGGGATGATCAATATATGGGTTGAGTTTATAGTGTGCCCATACCCACAATCCAATAATCACTGTAATCAAGATAAAACCGACAAAAAAGTTAATCATTATTCACCTTCTTTTGATTGACTTTCGCCTATTGTCCAAGCATCTCAAACACAAAAATAATTTCCACCATATCAATTTGACCATCTCCATTCAAATCTGCCTGTACCAAAGGAACATCCTGATCAAAATAAATGCCGCACATTGCTTGTAAGCCAATAATGATATCATTCAATCCCAAACGCATATCAAAATTAAAATCCCCCTCAAATTCAAATACCCTCATAAATGGTGACATTGCAACTGTTGTTTGATGAATAGGAACGCCTACACCATTATCAGATACGTTTATATACAAGCGAATATATGTCCCCACATCCGACATTTGAACCAGATAATGCTTATTTGTGGCATTGGGAATATTTTCTACTTGTTCTCCATTAAGGCGCTGCCATTGATATGTAAAACTTAAATCCGAAATTGCTCCATCCCGATTGTCATTCCATGTGTCAGTTACTGCTGTAATTTGATTTTCAGGTCTCACATCTCCCAAAACCATCTGATTTGTGGACGTATTTTCAGGTGGGTCGTTAATGGGAAGAATAGAAATTGTAAAGCGTTGCGTTTCACTGGTATCATTGCCATCATTGTCTTCTCCCCCATTGTCCTGGATATTCACATCAACCAGGGTATCTCCATAAGCATCTGTTTTGGGAGTGTAGAATAGTTTGCCTGATGGATCAATTTTTGGTTGTTCGAAAAATAATTCAGGTTTTTTCGCGGTAACAATGAATGAGAAAGTTTGATTTGCTTCATTTTCTGGGCCTGATGAAATCTGCGTAGCCCAGTTATTAATACGCTGCGGCCCATTGTCTTCATCAATGGTTTGGTCCACGCCCTTGACAAATGAAGGCGAATCATTGACAGGCAGGATATTAATTGTAAATGTTTGGGTTGCACTGGTGTCATGGCCGCCATCTTCAGTCCCCCCATTGTCTTTGGCAAATACTTCGACAGTGGCCAGGCCATATGCATCATCGGATGGTGTAAATGTTAATTTACCAGATGCCGATAAGGCAGGGCCTTCCTTGAACAATGCATGATTACTCCATGTCAGGTAAAATTGAAGGCTTTGTTCTGATGAAATACCTGGTTCAGGCATGATATCATATGCCCAATTGGGAAAGCATTGAATGCCCATGTCTTCATATATGGTAATATCCGGTCCCAGGGTAAATTCAGGTGCATTATTGATATCACCCACAATAATTCTCATCGTGTATTCATCACTGGTATCCAGGCCATTACTGTCAGTCCCGCCAGAGTCTTTCAATCGGATTGAAACAGTTGCGGAGCCAGATTGATTGGGCCTTGGAACGAATCCCAATGTTCCGGTAGATGAAATAGCTGGTTTTTCAGAAAATAGTGTTTCATTATTGGTTGAAACCATAAACATGACTGTCTGATCATTTTCATTGATTGGACCTGCCTTGATATTTGTTGCCCAATTGACTTTGCGAAACAGTCCGCTATCTTGAACAACCATAATGTCATTTCCAGGTGTAAAACTGGGCGGGTCATTCACTGGCAGCACTGTGATACTGAACATCTGCGGGGAACTCATATTTGATGCGCCATACAAATCAGAACCATCATCTTTTAAAGCCACACTAATGATTGCAGTCCCAAAGGCATCGGGTGCGGGTGAGAATGATAAAGATCCAGATGATGTGATACTTGGTGTCATGGAAAACAAATTTGATTTGGCGGTATGGGTAATAAATGTTACATTTTGGTTCCATTCATCTTGAGGTCCAGGAAGAATATCTGTTGCCCAATTGGCTGTGACAGATAAACCGGAATCCTCACGAATAATTAAATTATCTCCTTTTGTAAATGTGGGGCTGTTGTTATATTCCAACACAGAAATGTTGAACACTGATGTTTCAGATGTATCTTCGCCATCATAAGCTGTTCCACCGCTGTCTTTAAGATAAACTGTAATGAGCGCATTGCCATTTTGGTTGTACTGTGGTGTAAAAGTCAAGCAGCCTGTATCAGATATCTTGGGTTGTTCACTGAAAAGACTGCTATTATTGACAGAGAGATAAAAGGTCAGGTTTTGATTCAATTCATCCGGTGCGCCCCGCGTGATGCCATATGCCCAATTCTCGATCACTTTTCTGCCAGCATTTTCCAATACAACTGGATTATCCCCAATTTCAAAACTGGGACGATCATTGACAGGCAGAATTGTAATATTAAATTTAACAACATCACTGGAATTATTCCCGCCATTAAGTAAACCGCCATTGTCTTCAAGCACAACTTTTGTCTGAGTCGTACCCGATATATTGGGTTTGGGTGTGTAAACCAGAACACCAGAGTTTGAAATGGTTGGAAGCTCAGTAAACAGTTGCGGATCATCAACAGTTACAACAAATTTTAGTGTTTGGGCTGCTTCATTTTTAGGTCCTGGTGAAATATTGCTGGCCCATTGAATACTTTGCGTCCCTGCATCTTCAAGAATTGTCTGATCTGGGCCTTTGGTAAAAGTGGGTGGATGATTTACTGCTGCCACAGCAATGACAAATTCCTGGGCGTAGCTTTGATCTTTGCCACCATTTTCAGTCCCACCATTATCATAAAGAATAACTGTCACAAGAGCTGTGCCTTGAATATCTGGAGCTGGTGTAAAAGTAAGGGTGCCATTTGATGACAGGTATGGCAATTGTGCAAATAATTCTGGGTGATTGGTCTGGCTTTCAAAGTGAAGCGTTTGTCCTGCTTCATTGGAATCTCCGGGATGAATACTTTGCGCCCAATTAAGTTTTGTTTGCGGGCCGGCATTTTCAATAACAGACAACCATTCATCCATGATGAAAGTGGGACGATCATTTACAGGCAAAATATTAATAGTGAATGTCTGAACATCCAGACTGGTATCAAGGCCACCATTATTTTTTCCACCACTGTCTTTTAAATAAACATTCACTTGGGTTGAACCAGCGGCATCTTTTGCAGCTTTGAAATATAGATGTCCCTGTTCATTTATTGCAGGTTGTTCTTCAAACAGGTAAGGCTTATTTGCAGTGACATGAAACGATAAAAATTGACTGGATTCATTCGCAGGCCCGGCAGAAATATTTTCGACCCAACCATAGACAGATTGGGCATCAGTATCTTCCATAATGTTATACTCTGGTGCCGTCAGTACAAAGGATGGTGCATCATTGACTGATAATACCCGAATTGTCAGCGGATATGGGTCACTGTGATCAAAACCATTATTTACTGTGCCACCATTATCTATCAAGCTGATATAAACAGTTGCTGATCCATAGGTATTGGCGGCTGGTGTATACGAAAGAGTACCCGACAGGCTCAGTTGCGGTAAAGCATCAAATAGCATCGGATTATTTGTGGATAAATGAAATTCAATATGCTGATCGCTTTCATTATCTGCACCTGCATGTATGCCATAGGCCCAATTCTTAATTACATGCGGCCCACTATCTTCAATTACTGCTTGATGACTTCCAGGCGTAAAAACAGGACGATCATTGACAGATTGAATAACAATGGTGCAGTATTGCGGAACGCTCTTTGCTATAGCCGAACCATCAATTCCATTGTCTTGAATTTGAACAGAAATAGGCACATTTCCGAAAGCATTGGTCTTTGGAATGAATGTGAGCGTTCCATCTGATGTAAGTTCTGGCAATTCATCAAACAGAATACTTAAATCTACTGGTGGATAAACAATGGGATTCTGGATTGTAATACTGCAAGTTATGTATTGATCACTTTCATTCGGGCCGGGTGAAATATTTGAAGCCCAGTTAAAAATGCGTTGCTGCCCGGCGTCCTCTTTTACAAATACATTTTTAGGAATATTGAAAGTGGGAGCATCATTTACAGGAATGATATCAATACGACCATATTGTGGAAAACTGACATTTTCACCATCACCATCGTCGTGAAGACGAACTGTCAAACCAGAAGATCCCCAGGCATTAATAGCAGGTGTGTAGCAAAGTGTGCCATCTGATTTGATGAGAACCGGTCCCTGAAATAAGCTATCATTATTGGTTTGCACTGTAAACCAAACTTTTTGGTTTGCTTCATCATCCGGGCCGGACCGAATATTGGTCGCCCAATTGTAAATATGTTGTGGGGCGGAGTCTTCTTGAATGCGCTGGTTTTCACCAATAACAAAGCTGGGTCGATTATTTACCTGGGTAATCAATAAACGAAACTGCTTTACAAAACTGACATCCTCTCCACCATAAGCTCTACCGCCAGTGTCATTTAAGGTAACATTAACAGTGCATTCTCCACTGATGTTTTCTTTTGGAGTAAAGCTCAAAGCACCATAATTTGAAATGACTGGTAAACTTTCAAATAAGTCATTGTTTGATACACTCACTGTAAAATGAATTGTTTGAACATTTTCGTTTTTGGGGCCGGGTCGAATTTGAGTGGCCCAGTTCAAAAATGTATTCAATCCAGAATTCTCTGCAACAATCAGTTCTGCTGGCATTTCAAACTTTGGACGATCGTTGACAGATCGTACTGAAATTTCAAAAGTTTGAAGAACCCCTTGATCAGAGCCACCATTAATTGATCCGCCATTGTCTTTGATATAAACATTTATGACAGCATCACCAAATTGATCAATCGCTGGTGTAAAGCGTAACTCGCCATCTGGTTTAATCACTGGTACATCAGGAAATAAATAGGTATTATTGGTAGTCAATTCAAAATGAATATCCTGAACTTCATTGAAAGCACCGGGATTGATTACAGTTGCCCAATTAGGGATGCTGATTGTTCCAGGGTCTTCATTGACAGTCACATTGTTGCCAGGTATGAATGAAGGTGCATCGTTTACTGGTAAAACACTTATTGTAAACGATTTAAAATCAGAAACATTGCTGCCGCCATTTGTTTTAGAACCATCATCTTCAAGATATATCGTTACTGAGGTATCGCCAAACATATCTGAAGCTGGTTTAAAAGTCAGACGACCATTGGATGATACTGTTGGCAGGGTTTCGAACAATGATTCTCTATTGGCAATGACATGAAACTGAATATTTTGAATGGTTTCATCTGCCGGGCCGGCAGCAATTAAACCAGCCCATGAGGGGATTACCTGAAAGTCACTATCTTCAAGAACAGTAATATTGTTTCCCATTACAAAGGTTGGCGCATCATTGACTGGCACAACAGTAATATTAAAATATTTGACACCACTTGCGTTGATACCATTATTGTCAACTCCGCCGCTGTCTCGCAGACGAATTGTACAGGAGGCTTCACCATTGGCATTGGGATTCAGACGAAACATTAAACTGCCTGTGTCATCGACTCGCGGTATTTCTTCAAACAAGGAACGATTGTTTGTAAATACTTCAAATATAAGGCTTTGATCAGATTCATTTTTTGGGCCGCGGTAAATATTGGTTGCCCAGCTATGAAAAGCATCAATTTCAGTATCTTCAACAATGTGGATATCATCACCTTCAGAAAAATTTGGTGCGTCATTGACTGGCATGATGGTAATTGTAAATTGTTTGGCTTCACTGGTGTTATTTCCGCCATTGAGTGTATCGCCACTGTCTTGCAAAATCACTGTAACATGAGCGACACCAAAAGCATCAGGCAGAGGCTCATAGGACAGGTTGCCTTCAACAGAAATTGCCGGTTGTTTTGCAAAAATTAACGAATTATCAGAAGATACATTAAAACTGACTGTCTGGTAAGACTCATTGGGCGGCCCAGGTGAAATATCTGTTGCCCAGGAATAAATTATTTGCTCAGTTGAATCTTCTGGTGTGAACTGATCCAAACCTGGTGTAAAGGTCGGCGCATTGTTTACTGATCGAATCCAGATTGTAAACTCTTGAATTTCTGAAACATTTATGCCATTTCCATCAGTACCACCAGAGTCCCACAATTGGACGTACACCTGGGTGGATCCAAATACACCTTCCTTAACAAGGTAGGACAAGGTTCCTTCAGATGAAATTGTCGGTGTTCTTAAAAAAAGATCGTCGTTGTCAGTGGTAACAATAAATTTCAAGTTTTGGTTTGATTCATCAACCGGTCCAGGGCGGATATCAGTTGCCCAGTATTTGACCTCATCCGAAGAATTATCTTCAAAAACAACCTGATTGGGTCCTAAAACAAAACCCGGTGCATCATTAACAGCCACCACTTCAATTTCAAAAGTTTGAACAGTGCTGGTGTCTATACCATTATTCGCTGTGCCGCCATTGTCCTGAATGCTCACTTCCACAACCGCTTTTCCATTGCTGTTGGCATAGGGTTCAAAAGTCAAATGGCCATCAGATGAAATTGAAGGGGGACGTGAAAAAGAAAGATTTTCCTGGGATAATATGCGGAGCTTGAAAATTATATTCTGGCTTGATTCACTGGGCGGCCCGGATATGATTTCTGTTGCCCAATGCGTGTAAAACTGAACGCCGGCATCTTCCATAATCGAAATATTATCCCCTTTAACAAAACTGGGAGCATCATTAATTGGAATAATTGTGAGTTGACGTTGAATGATTTCACTGGTGTTATTTGTATCACCACTGTCTTTGAGTTGAATGTTAAGTGTGACATTACCCGAAGCATTGGGTTCTAAACGAAATGTCAATGTCCCATTGGGCGCAATGGCCGGTGGAATGGTAAACAATTGTGGTGCGTCATTGGTTACCAGGAATGTCAACGTTTGGCCACCCTCATCATCAGCACCTGGACTAATGCCAGTTATCCAGTTTTCAATCACATGTTGACCAGAATCTTCTGTGACCTCAATACTTTCGCCAGCCGTAAAATAGGGCGGATCATTGGCGTTATTAATGCGAATTGTAAAATTTTGTGATGCACTTTGATCCACGCCATCATTTTCATTGCCGCCATTGTCTTTAATATAAAGCCAGGCCAGTACCATGCCACTCATATTGGGTGATGTTTCAAAATGAAGTGTACCTGCGGCAGAAACTGTTGGTTGTTGAGAAAATAAACCGGGTTGATCACAGTCAACAAAGAATTCGACTTGTTGCTGATATTCATTAGCAGGACCAGACAGAATCTCGGTTGCCCATCTGGGAATAATACGTTCTCCTGAATCCTCCTCTATCTGGATATTTTTTCCTTTGACAAAAGATGGGGCATCGTTGACTGGAACAATCTGAATGGTAAAAACTGCCGGTGTATAACTGCCATTAATACCCCCATTTTCAGTACCCCCATTGTCCTGAAGCAGAACATTAATATCAACTGTTCCAAAAGCATTGGGCGCAGGGGTAAAACTCAAATCGCCATTGCTAGAAACAGTGGGGCCGGCACTAAACAGATTGGGTTTTGAATGATTTAGATAAAATGTACCCTGTTGCTTGACTTCATCTGATGGACCCATTTTAATATTATTGGCCCAATTATCAATATATATAAGGCCTGAGTCTTCCAGAACAATTTGATTCGATCCCATCATAAACGAGGGGCGATCATTCACAGAAAGAACTTTGATTGTCAGAATGTGCGGTTCACTGATATCCACGCCATCACGTTCTGTTCCACCAGTGTCTTTTAATCGAACTGTGACAATTGCCGTACCATTGGCATCATCGGCTGGTTTGAAGTAAAGATCGCCATCTGGAGTGATTTCTGGCAGTTGATCAAATAATTCCGGATTACTGATGATTAAATGAAAAAAAACATCCTGAGATTCATTCACCGGGCCGGAACGAATATCAGTCGCCCATTGTGTTTGTGAAAAAACACCAGAGTCTTCCTGAACAATTTTATCCATACCCGCAATAAATACTGGCGGATCGTTTACTGCCTTTATTTCAATACTTACAGTCGCAATCTGGGAATCCAGAAAGCCATCATTGGCCTTGTATGTAAAAGAATCAGTGCCATTGAAATCTTTGTTGGGCGTATAAACAACATTGGGAAAATTCAAGGAAAGAGTGCCGCGTTTAGGCGGGCTGATTATTTCAAATGAAAGCTGATCAGCTTCTTCATCAACAGCTTGTAGTAAAATGGTGGTGGCCAGGTCTTCATCTGTGCTGATATTGAGATGATTCACTTGAGGTGCCGCATTTTGGGCTTCATCTGCCCCAATATCAAAACCATTACCAATGGGACGGCTGTCATTATCCAAATCAATTGCAGGTGCCATGCGGCTGTCTGCTTTATTTTTGCAGGGAGATGTAACATCCAGATGATAATCTGATCCGGGCAAAATAAATTTTGGATTTTGATTGATATTACCCGTCCCTGGATAAACTTCATTATTTGCCAGCCCCACGTTGGAAAAATTGATTCGCATGTCATTCCGATCATCGAAATAAAATTCTTCTTGTGCATGCCACAGTATGGAACTGTTAATTAATAAACCAGAATGAGAAAGATATAGGCCATCACCCGCCATATTTGCATGATTATCTGCAATTGTACAGAAGGTAATAAATACAGAGGATGCATTTTTCATATACATGCCGCCGCCTTCCTGGGCAGTATTGCGGGTAATAATGAGATTGGTCATTTTACCGGGAAAGGCATCAAGAATATAAATACCACCCCCTCGATTGATAGCTTCATTATTATATATTTCCAACTGATTCATGAGGGGAGAGGATGAATGAATAAACATTGCACCACCACTTTCAGAAGATCTATTGTTAAAAATATGAAGGTTTCTGAGGTCAGGTGCGGAAAAATTTGACATACTGATACCTGCCCCCAATGGTGCGCGATTATCATTTATCTGGCATTGAATGATGTAAGGTTCTGAATTATCCATATCAAGGCCACCACCAGACAATGACGCATTATTATTTGTAATCACACAATTTTTTATGGTTGGGCGGCTGACAGTACCATTTGATGAAGCATAAATCTGTATTCCTGCCCCTGTATCATTAGATCCATTCTGGATCGTAAAACCATCAAGGATACTATCGGGCTGTTCACCATTGATGAAACGAACAACTGAGCCATTGTTTTCAGCATCTATGATCGTTAATTCAGGATCTACTGATGTGGATCGAATCGTCAAGGCTTTGCCCTTAAAATTAATATTTTCATAATAATGACCGGGTGCAACAAGAATGAGATCTCCTTTGGTTGCTGCATCAATGGCAAATTGTATGGATGTATAATCGCAGCTTTCAAGGGAACAAACACTCAAGGGCGTGCCAGCAGGGTTTACAGTGATATAGTTTGGAATGGTTTTTGTGTCAGATTCATTTCCAGAATATACAGTGAGAGAAACTGTATAGCTTCCTGGTTCTGCATATGAATGTGCTGGTTGATGATCATTACTGTCATGGTTATCTCCAAAAGACCAAAAACGTTTTGAAATATCATCCAGGGCTGTGGCAGTGTCATAAAATTGGACAGACAAAGGTGCAGATCCTGTAACCGGATTTGCCCAGAAATTGGCTTGAGGTTTTCGGCTGAGAATATTAATATAATGATAGCGGGTACGCGCGTCATATGTGCCATCGCTTTTGATAATTTTTAGAGAAACAGAATATATCCCTGTATTGGTGTAGGTATGTTCAGGCATTTCAGATGTAGAGACACCACCATCCCCAAAATGCCACTCCCAATGATCAATTTCCATTGATTCAGGAATATGGGGCGTAAACCTGATGGTAGCAGGATAATAGGCTTCAGTATTGTCTGCTGTAAATTCATAGGCTGCGTCCTTTGACTTGATCAGGATCAAATCAGGCCAGGTTCGGGTGGCTTGGTTACCATTGATATCAGTTACAGTAAGTTTGACAGTATACAATCCAGGCGATTGATAGTTATGGTATTGATCCATTCCTGTCTTATCAATTATTTGTGAATTATCTCCAAAGTCCCATTCCCATTGGGTAATTGTCAGTGATGATACGCTGGCATCCACAAATGTTACCTTAATAGGCGGGTAACCCTCAAATAATGTTGGATAAAAATTGGCGATGGGGCTGGATGGATAGTATTCATCTGCACCAATATCTGGATTGTTGCGGGGTTGATTATCAACATCCATTTCAGGAGACTTGCTGCTAGTTCCCAGGTCGATACAGGGTGATGTTGGGCTTAAATGATAGGCATCGCTAAATTCAGGTAATACATTTAGATTACCAATACCTGGAAATATGCCTTTGGCCTGTTGAATGTCAGAATAAGAAATATTGACATGACTATTGATAATACTGATTCCATTTGCTTGATTTGATGTTTCAGTTGTCCAGACTATGGTATTCTGAAGCAATAACCAGGCGTTATTTTCAGCAACCAGGGCGCTTTCACTTAAGGGTTGATTGCGATGAAAAGTCGTGTTATAGATTGATGCCGATGCCTCACGAACAAACATACCAGGTGCCTTTCCAGGTGTATTATTATCTGAAATAACAACATTAATTATCTGAGGTTCTGCATTGGTATCAACATAAATGCCAGCACCCAAGCCATCACATTGATTTTCAATAATCTTGACATTTTCAATCACAGGAGCACCACCATTGGTAACATAAATACCGCCTCCCATAATCAATGCGTAATTGTCTCGGATAATACAATTTTCAATCAGTGGAGATGCACCATCTATAAATATACCACCACCACTTGATGCGCGACCTTTTTCAATAATAAATCCAGAAATAACAGTTTGCGTGGATTCATTTTGGTTTATGGTAATAACTGATTTTCGATCTTGTGCATTGAGAACCGGTGGTTGTTCTGCTGGAAAGGCTCTTATTTGAACAGATTTTCCCATGAGATTAATGGCTTCATAATATGTTCCCGGCTGCACCATAATAACATCACCATCATTACTTCCCTCGATAGCATCCTGAATAGAGCGATATAAACATCCCCTTGGACATACATAGAGCGTGCAATAAAATTGTGCTTCCAGGTGGTGATTCTGAACCACATTTCTAAATGTAAAATGCTCTGTTGCACCGATAGATTGGCCATCAACAAGAATATCTCCGATATCACAATAATCCGAATATGTGGCACGATCGGGTTGAAAGAAAAAGGATTGATCGGTGTTCACTTCGACAGAAACTTCGCCTGAGGGGATAACTGTCCCACCACGACCTTCAAGAACCTGGACATTATAGTAAATTTTTTCATAAGTCACAGAAATACTGTGTGGTTCAGACACATATTCAAATGTAAAATAGTGCAATGGGCCCATGGATTGACCATCAACAAAGACATTTGCTACTTGATAGTTTTCCAATAAAGGTTCCATCACAAAGGTTTGGTTCTGTCCATGATCGACCATTGCCTGTTGTGGCAAAATCTTTCCATTGGCATCGCTATAAGCCTGAATGCTATAGCGGTTTATTTCAAATATCACATGAATGGTTGTTATTTTTAATATATTTTCAATAGAATATTGCGTTACTGGTCCAATGGCCTGGCCATCTATCAAAACATTGCCCACATGATAATTCCCCCCTGGATAAAAATTAAACACATGATTTGTTTTTGCTTTGGCAAAAAATGTGTATTCTGGAGCGATATTTTCTCCATTGTACAAAACAGAGCCATTGGATTCTGATGTTACCCGAATTCGGTATTGATTGATTGCAAATTGGGCTTCAATAAATTGATCAGTTTGAATATTATAAAACGAGTATTCATTTTCAGGCAATTCAGGTATCGCCGCACCATTAATAATCAATTTTTCAAGATGATATTCATCCACTGGTTCAAAATAAAAGGTCTGGCTCTGTCCATTGATTACCGGTATTTCACCTGATGGCATAATCTTGCCGCCACTATTTGATGACGCGATAATGATGCTTTGCGTCTCATTGTCCACAATGTAACCCACAGCAGAAGCAGATAGAAGGCTTGCATTGACTGGATTGATAAGCATCAATTGGAATGTTTCAGTGTTTTCAGACGAAACATCATCCAATAATGTCACCTGAATTTCTTTCTGAGTTTCGCCGGCTTTAAATGTCAGCGTTCCAGATGCGGATATATAATCAGCAGTAGGTATGGCTGTTTGTTGTTCAGTAATATAATCGACAGAAACGTCCAGATCAATGGGGGCATCAAGGCTAACTATAAAAACCATTTTTCCAAAATGTTCGGCTGAGGTTTCATTTTCAATGTGAAGCCGGGGCGTTGATAAACCATATAAATTATCAGAATGAAACAAATGAATATAACCCACATTTTCCCCCCATGCAAAACCTTGAAATGAGCCGGTAATGGGATCAAAAGTGACCTGATGATGATCTGATGAAAAGGAAATCCAACCAGTATTTTCGCTCCAGGCAAAGCCTGAGAGTTTATTGTCCGAATGAATATTTACCCCCCAATTGGTCGCATCTGAATTTTCAAAAGGGCCTTGTTCATGTGCAGAGAGTTTGACCCATCCGATATTTTCAGCCCAGGCATAGCCGACAAGATAAGTGTCCTTGAATTGAACATAATGGGTTTCAATGGGTAAAAAGTTTATCCATCCGGTTGTTTCAGACCAGGCATATTTTTCGGTTGGATGAATATTTCCTGCATGGGCCAGCGAAATGTGGCACAGGATTACCAGAATAATTGGAATAATTATTTGTTTTTTCATATTGTTTTCCATGAGTTAACAAATTTTTTATTTAATTTTGATTCATCGTTATAACTATCTTTGATTGTCAGGTCAATCAATACAACATACCATAAATTATTTTCAAATTGCAAATTGATTCAAGTGTTCGGATGTTTTGATCTCGCCTGGCTCTTAATAGATATATTGAAGTTTACAAGTCAGGGGCGCATTCCCAAAAAGTCGGACATTTGTTTTCTTAGCCCTGAAAGGGCGGCAACATATCAGCCCAGGGCAACGCCCTGGGTAAAAAATAACCAAGGATGTAGCCCTGAAAGGGCGTTACATTTTTTTCTTTAATTGTTTGAATATGTAGCGCTCTTTCAGGGCTAAAACCAAGGCTACCATCTACCAGGGCGTTGCCCCATAGCCGTCAGGCTAAGGCAAACTCGCTCCAGTGATCGTTCCCAGGCTCTGCCTGGGAACGTTTTCCGAGGTGGCTCTGCCACCTACGAACTGAACAGGCGGCAGAGCCGCCAAGAACACGTTC
>Ga0272440_1001872_pt1 | contig 16827 bp, 5 predicted proteins | sample SSMMMBAug17_FD_192440 | JGI IMG/M metagenome (GOLD analysis project Ga0272440, IMG submission 192440) | Marine sediment archaeal communities from Little Sippewissett salt marsh, Falmouth, MA, United States - SSM-MMB-Aug17 | ecosystem: Environmental > Aquatic > Marine > Wetlands > Sediment ... | reverse complement strand
GGGGTTGTATTCTGTAAATTCAACAAAGTAAATCCTGTTTGCTTTTGGTGCAAGTTACGCCTGTTCATTGTATTCTGACTGCAAAAAATCCAAAAAGGGTTTTGGAGAATTCAATTAATTGAGGTTACACTCAATAAGGACTTACAGTGTATTTATAATTCAACATGTCGTCCAATATGGCTTTGGCATACTGTTTAGCTATACAACATACTTAAGAGGATTTTACGGAACAGTTAGATTATTCAGTGTTCTTTAATAGTTGGGTTTTGCAGAGTATGTATTATTTAGCATACTCAATAATTAAGAATTTTGCATATCTCGTAGATATGAAGTGAATATCAAAAGAGGGGGGGCAAAATTTGCGCCAGCAGGTTTCTGAACATTTTCGTTTTCAATCAAGGTTTTGCTTACTGTACATTCATTTACTTTTTGGTTAGCTGTCACAAATTTTGCAACATAGCTGCCAGTTCTTTAAAAATTCCAAGAGGGATCAACAGAACAATTCGATTGTTCAGGATTCTTTAAGGGTTGGGTTTGGGTGTATCCAGTAGTTGGGAGCTTTTGACTATTGAACTTGTAGCAATAATTGCCTTTTTAAAGCCAAATCGTGTCATGTAAAAATTATTCAAAATTATAAAATAAGAAAGGAAAAAAGTAATGCCAGAATTTTTATACAAAGCTATTAATAAGCAAGGAGAAAACGTAACAGGAAAAATTGATGCCCAAAATGAAGGAGCTGCTAAATATATGTTAGAAGATGCACAAGGTCTTACATCAATTGAATTAGATGAAATAGCAAAAGAATCTGTTACATGGAAAATCAATATGGATAAAGTTCCTATAGGCCTTAAACATAGAATCGAACGGTTTTATATTGATATGTTAAATAATAATAAAAACATTTTAGTTGAAAATTTCAACGCAGAACATTTAGCTTTAGATATTGCAGATGATTGGGGATATAAACGGTATATATATGAAAATATAACTTTTGAATCAACAAGTGATGCTAGCTTTGATTCCTTTGATACTGTTGAACAAATAAGTTTTATTGACCTTGATACCTTTGATACGATGTATAGCCAGATTAACTCTTTAATAATTAAAGATATTATTCTTAGAGATAAATATGGTTATACTCGTTACTTTTTATTAGGTGTTCTTACTTTAGGAGAGATAAGTATCAAGGTTTCAATACCAGTCAAAGAGGAAGATAATTCAGATAGAACATTAATAAGTACATATTCCATAAAACCAATGGCTGTGGGATGATGAAAGTTCATTGCTTGTAAAAGAAAAAACAGGTGGAAAAGACAGGGACGGACAGGTGGCACATCTTGATTATAATCTATGTTGTTGTAAGTTTTTTGTTCCTTTGAATATTTAAGAGAAACAATGTTTCTTATCATTTTAACCCCGTATCAAAGGTCAATGAAATGAACAAAAACTATCTTTTGAATGTATTGATCTTAATATGTTTATATCCAACATATTTAAATTCCAGTAACCTTCTTACCCAATCAATTCCAATAAAAAGTGGATGGAATTCAGTTTATCTATATGTCCAACCACTTGAAAAACAATCCGATTTAGTATTTCAAAATAAACCTTTTGTTAAAGTATTAACTTATTATCCAGCAAATTCTTTGGTTCAATTTATTCAAGATCCAAATGAAATTGAATGGAATAAACCAGGATGGCTTAGATGGATTAATCAAGATCAACCCGATGCTTTTCTTAAAAATCTATATTCTATTCATGCAAATCAAGCTTACCTTATTTTAAGTACAATGGATTATACATGGGAATTAAAAGGAGAACCACGATATCGAAATGTAGCCTGGACTCCTGATTCTTTTAACTTAATTGGATTTAATGTTGCTGAAAACTATTCTCCTTCTTTTAGTCAATTCTTTTCAAATTCTAACGCCCATAAAGATCTTCAAATTTTTTATTTAAATAATGATCAATGGACTCGCATACAGAATCCTGAATTAACAACTATTCAATCAGGCAAGGCTTATTGGGTTTATTGTAATGGTGGATCAAATTACAATGGACCCTTTGAAATACTATTACCTGATGATTTTGAAGAATTATCTTATTATTATCCAATATCAGATTATACTATATCTATTATCAATAATTCCAATGAATCAAAATTATTTACAATAAGGCAAGTACAGCAGCAAACTGTTCCATTATTCATAGAAACATATTCGACAAATTATGAAAAAATTCGTATTCCTTTGAATTCATATAACCCTACATCCCCAATCAAACCTTATGAAAAACAAAACATTAAAATAATAGTTAATAGAAATGATACTAAAGATAAAGAAATGACCGGATTATTGAATATATTCGATGATTCAGGTAATGAATTTTTTATCAAGGTTTGGGTTGAAAATCTCCAATAAAGGAGCCATATATGAAAACCAGGTTTTTTTTTCCATTGTTTTTCTTTATTGTATTTTTGTTAAATCATCAACTTTTAATAGCCGCTGATGTTAAGTGGACCTATTATGACATTGATGAAAATAAGCTTATTGATCCAACAGAAATAGAAATAAAAGAAAATGCAGTATCAAGAATAAATAGCGAAGGTGTTAAAGAATATGCCTTAGAAATAATCCACGATTTTTCAAAAACTTGGGGAACTGGGTATCTTGAAAATATTGGTAATCCTCAACCTCCTGTAGGTAAACATTGGATAAAACAGGACGAAAATATCACATGTAAAGTTGATGGAATCATTCAGGATGTTTACAATCCAAATAGTAGATACTTTTTGAAAGGATACAAGGCTCAAGGCTCACCAAATGACAAAGCAGACGCTCATGCTCTTAGGTTTGACGGTATTGATGATTATATTACAATACCTGACATTAATTTAAATAATGCAGACTCATTTTCAATAGAATTTGAAGCAAAAAGAAACAAAACTAACAAATACGATTTTTTTATATCTCAGGGTTCCAATGCTGCTTATAAAGGATTTGAAATATGTTTTGTGCCTGACAATACAATGGTATTTAGCATTATTAGTGGAAAAGCTATTACTGCACCACTCACTGATTATGATTGGCATACATGGCGATTTGAGTATAAAAGAATAAAAAAAAATTTAAGAATTCAAAAAGATAATGAATTACAAAAATGGGTTGTTTGTGCTTATACACAAAAATCAGATCTTGGCGGGAGAACACATTGGAATTATGGAGAAAGCCAAACTGATTCAATTTGTTGCTGGAAATACTGGAATAAAAATTGTTGTGATCCTGGAAATACTGCCTGTTTCAAATATGATCATTTGGCAAGAGATAATGAACTAAGTGCAAAATGTCAACATCGTACATGGTGGAAGGGAGATCGATATGTTGAAGTTTTTGAAGATATTGAAGTTATGCATACACAATTAATAATTTATCGAGATGAAAAAAATGTAGGTCAAATTGAATTTCCATCTGATGCGTCAAAACAAAGCAGTGAACATTTTCAAAGTACAGATCATACTCTAATCATTGGAAGGAGTCTTGGCAGTACATACCTAAATGGCATAATGAAAAACTTATATATCTATAAAAATAATATGACCATAGCTCATTTTCCAATAAATGATAATGCAGAAACAATTACTGATAAAAAAAATAATTATCAAGGAAATCTACATAATTTTAATAATGACTCCTGGGTTAAAGATCCTAAAATAGAACAATATTATGAAATTAATAATGACAATGATATAGATACAATCAATCTTCCTGATTTTACGATCAACGTACCTTCAAAAATTATATATTCATGGAGTAGAAAATTTGCAGTTGAAGTCAGCACTGACAATGAAATAATGAAAGATACACCTCAATTAGTTGATAATGGCCAGAGAAACTATGAAGGTAGTGGAAAATGGTGGTTTAAAGAAGGCATAAATCTTACATTCTTATCAAAAGAAAATAGCCGCATGAAAGTTATTGGATATAGAGATAATAAATCATTCCAAACTATTACTTCTAATACATTCAATATTGAAGAACTTGATCAAAATATTAATATTACATGGCAATATGAACAAACGATTCATAAAATTCATACTACTATAGGTGCTCCAGTAACTTTTGAATCAATTCCAGATGATATAAGACAACAAATGATTATTAATGAAAAACCTGTTTATACAAAAAATGACCTGTCAAATATGAATCAGCAAGAATTTTTTATCTGGAGTGATTGTGAAAAAAAAATGTTTCCCATTATTGGTAATTCAATCTTTAATGTTGAATGGAAAACAAAGGATAATTCAAAAATCCAAACTCAAATTATTACACATTGGCCAGAAACGCCTGATATTGTACACATAGCTGGTACATTGCCCGTTATGTTAGATACTTCAACAGATGATAGTCTTGCTTTTAAAAAGTTACTGTATTCAGAAAATAATTCTTATATTTCTGCAAAAGGTGAATTTTCAGTGACCCAACCTGGAAAAAGTGTTTTACTTTACAGTCAGACTAAAATTAACAATTCATTGCCAAAAGAGGTTTATCTCTCTTTTGATGGAATAAATGATTATTTAGATACAAATCCTATATATTCTGAAACTAATCTTATGGATAAAACTAATCTTATAAGTGGCTTTACTGCCGAATTTTGGGCAAAATCATCAAGCAATAATGGATATCAAGTAATTTTAAGTCAAGGAGAAAAAATAAACAATCGAGGTCTTCATATTGGCTTTTATAATAATAAAGGTTTGGTATTTGGTTTTTTAAATAATGATACATATACAAACCTTCCCTTAGATAATTCATTATGGCATCACTATGCTTGTGTATATGAAGTATTACAAAGACAAGTTGCATTAAGGCAAGTTGCATTAAGTGTAGATGGTTCAAATGGATATATTGATATTCCTGACGGTGTATGGTTTAATGGTGATTTAACTATTGAAGCCTGGGTATATATAAGAAATCACAAATCTTGGTCAAGATTAATTGATTTTGGAAATGGAACTGGATCTGATAATATTTATTTAATTCTTTCTAGAGAAACATCAGGAAAACCACAATTTGCTACTTATAATGGAACAAATGGAAAAGGCTGTGTTGCATCCGATCCAATACCACTCAAGACATGGACTCATATTGCAGCAACCCTTCAAGGCAAGACAGGAAAAATATATATAAATGGCAATGAAGTTGCCAGTCAGACAGGGTTTTATGTGCCAAAAAATATTGAAAGGAAAAATAATTATATTGCTGAAGACAACTGGGGAATTAAAGAACCAAATGTTGACGCATTATTCTCAGACCTTCGTATATGGGATATTGCGAGAAATTCTGAAAGCATTAAAAATGACATGAATAAACAATTAACTGGCAATGAACAAGGCCTCGTTGGTTACTGGCGTTTTGATGATAGCTTTGAAACAATTATTAAAGATAGTTCAAAAAGCAAAGCACATGGAACTGTAATTCGTGTTAATTCAACAAACGAGTGTATGTTCAGCACTCCTCCTCCTCCTAAAATGACTTATTTAAAATTTGATGGAAATGATGATTATATAAAAATTGGATCTAAATTATTGTGGGATGACGCCTTGACATTTGAATTAAATATTAAATTTGATAATGATGGCGCAGCTACTCAAACTATATTTAATAACAATTCACTTTATATTCGTAAAGACGGCGGTCAACAAATTAAAGCATATCTCACATTAAGTTCTTCTTCTCCAATTGGAGTTGAAATCCCAGATCAAATTGAATTCAGTGAATGGCATCATCTTGCTGTTACCTGGGATGGAATAAAATTCAAAATATATTTTGATGGTGCTCTTTGTGATACAGAAACTATAAAAGGTTCATCATTAATTGAAAGTAATGAAGCCCGATTGGGAACTGGTTATCTGGATACTCTTGATAAAGATAGATTTAAAGGTGCTATGGATGAAGTTAGAATGTGGAAGATTGCTAGAACCGAACAAGAAATTATGGAATATAAAGATTTACGATTAAATGGTAATGAACCAGGATTAATTACTTACTATCGTATGGATGAAGGAATAGAAGATTTTATTTATGATAGCTCTCCAAAAAAAAATAATGCAAAGGTCATGTGTATGGGTTCTCCTGAATTATGGAAATCTAAAATTGCTCAATTTAAACGAACTGTCTATGTTGACGGAAATAAAGTTCAATCTTTTCTATCAACCGATTCATATGAAGGCATTGGTGAATTTAAAATTGGATCAACAGCATGGGACAGTAACTATTATAAAGGTGAAATTGATGAGCTTCGCATATGGAACTATCCTAGAACAGAACAAGACATCATTAATAATAAAGATATTGGTTTGAATGGTAATGAAGATGGCCTTATGAATTACTATAGATTTGATGATAAAGGCATGAACTATGTTCAAAATAGTGTTATAAATACTGGTGTAGCTAATCTAATAAATGTTGATCCTTCTAATATATGGAATGTAAATATTTCTGAAAAATTTGAACCAGCAACTGGTGATTTAAACAACGAACGTTTGATTGTACGTGTTGTTGATACTCAACTGATGGCTACAAATAAAATAACAGAGCAAGAATCCATTATTATTGGCACAGAGATTACCAGTCAATTTCAAGATTCAAGAGTACCTCATAATGGTTTTGTTTTTTGGAAAAATTCAAGATACAATCCCAATATTTATAATCGAGATACTCAAAAAGGCCCTATCATTCCTGTTAATTGCCAATACACTGAATCTCTTAAAGAAGATGATTTTGTTGTAATATGGTTCCGTATGCAAGATAGTGCTTTTTGGCCTTATCAATCTGTTGAATATACAACTAAATGGTCTGATGATAAACGTATTGTAATTGCCAGCCGATCAGGTTCAGAAGGCAAAGACAGCTCAGGAAATTTACAACAATACAAAGACTATAATAATAATTTACAGAATTATTATGATTCAAATAGGTATCAAGATTTAACAATATATAACCAACCCAATATAGATGAGCCTGGCTATAATCCTAATGAAGAACATGCTCTTATTGCACCTTCTTTTTTACATTCTCATAAATTACCTAAACCAAATGCAGTATTTGCTTTACGAAATGATTTTAACAATATAACCAAAGAGGGCTATACTTCTGATCCATATGTTTTAATACAATATTATGACACAGTGTTGAATAAATACAAAATGAGCACCTTTAAAGTTGAAAGAGAGGATGATTATTATAAATTTCATTATTCAATGAAAGCAGGTGAGCCTGTTTACGCTCCATATCCATTAAATATTGTTATAGGAGCTGCTAATCCATTAAATACATTTGTTCAAGATGGTGATACTCAACAAAGATGTGCTTGGGAAGATCACAAACATCAATTTTGGGCAATTTCAGGTAATAATACATACATATATGGGTATTTTTGGTATCCAATAGCACCAACTTTTTGGGTTGACAAGAAAACAACTATAGGTGATGGCAAAGGAAATGTTGGCATACCTATTTCATGGCTATCAAATAATGAAGAAATTGATTCAAATGATGGTTTTCCAACTGGTATGATTGGAAAAGATAAATCAGTTCGTGTAAAATATGATGTAGAATGGCCAGAAAATGTTCCTGTACTCAAAGTTGGAGAAACTCTTACATTTCCTGGTGGAGAGTTTCGACATGATAATCCTGATAAAAAGGGTTTGCCTGGTATTATATCATGGGCTGCTGGTCAAATTTTGTATGATGATATGAATAAAAAAATGGATTCTGAAAAAACAAATGATAATTATTTAGCCCGCCTTGCACCAGTTCTTTTAGAACGAAGTGTAGATTTGAAAAGAGCAAACTATCCAGAGCAATTAGAACCAGCATCAAAACGTGTTAATGTTATTAAAAATCAGTGGTACTATAAAGCACTTGACGCTGGTTTAAAAAAACGTATCTTTTATGATCCAATGACTGAAAAAATTGGAATAAAAGGCATTATTAATGATAAAACTTTGGGTGATAAAACTCTGACAGCATCACCACCATCAGTATATGCGCTTCAACCTAATATTTTAAATATAAGAGAAAAAGAGATTATTCAATCAATTGAAGGTGCTAATGATGATTTTCAAAAAGCTATTGAAGATCTTTATAAACTATCCAGATCACCTGACCACAAGAAAAGCGATTATTCAGTTGGCTTGATAGACTATGTTGATGAAATGGGAAATAAACATCCAGATCAAGCAACTCCAGGACTATTTTTTGGTCCAGGTTTAGCCCTTATAACAAACCCTGCATTATTAGATTCTAATTCTGATACTTATAAACAATTTAATGAGGGCTATGTTACCCTTGTAGAAAATAATCACTCTGATCTTGGTTCCTTACCTGTTGCTCTTCATATAATTAAAATAGAAAAAGACCTTTTTAGAGGAGCTATTAAAATAAACTTTTCAGATAATGCTTTTGATGAAAAAATTACTCTTCAGCATACAGCAGATTTTGGTTCCCAAACAGATGATATTGTTTTTCAATGGTGGTACAGAGAAGATGATGGAACGAATAAACCACCTCCTTCAGTTCAAGGAAGTGGAGATTGGACACTGTTTAAAGATCCTAATAATGCTGAAAATGATTTAAATATGTCCTCAATAAATCTTGCAGGAGCAGGTGCAGCCTTGCTTGTGGATAACTTATTTTTTGCACGCTATAGACATAAGAATAGTAATGAGAATGATGCTTCCTCATGGTCAAACTGGGCAGGAGCAGCAAATTCAAGAGTTGATAATTTTGTGCCTCAACTTGCAGAAGGCTGGGTTAAAAGAGTAGTTAACACAATTAATCCCTTTGAGGCTCGTGTGAATTCATTTTTTAATAGTGATAACCCTGCTACATATGTCAGTATGGTACAGCAAGCAGGTACAAAGTATGAAGGTGCAGTTGCTTTTAATCCTGAAAAGGACATAATTGAAAATATTGGACTGATTGAGCTATATCAGACAGTTATGAATAGAGCAATGGATTTGAGTATTAATCTTTCTCAACCTGTATGTACTTCAGGGATAACATCGGCATTGCTTTTAGTTACAACTCGATTATCAGACTTTTATAATCTCCTGGGAAATGAAGCTTACATGGATTCTCTTGATCCAACAATTGGCTATGGAACAAGCAGTAACGAATATGGAAGCCTTGCTCCAACGATATTTACATTTATGAATCAATTACCTGATTTACTTCATGAAGAATTATGTTTGTTAAGAGGACGTGAAGAACATGGTGCAAGACCTGTGTATAACAGACTTCTCTGGAATTTTACTAAATCTCAAGGTGAAGTTGCTTATGCATTATCTTATCAAATTCAAGATATTAATAAAGATGGCTTTATAGATGAAGCAGATGCAAGAACGATGTATCCTCAAGGTCATGGCGATGCATGGGGGCACTATCTAACAGCAATTAAGTATTATTATTCTTTGTTAAAGCATCCATATTTTATTTGGGAATCACGTTCTGAACGGTTTTCTATTGAAGGCGTTGTTATGGCTGTTGATTATCTTGATGAAAGAAAATTTGCTGAAACAGCAGCTTCAAAAGCTAAAGTTGGAAAAGAGATACTAAGTCTTACTTATCGACAAAAATATGTTGAAGACCCTGAAGGACAATACCAGGGATACAAAGATTCTGATACCAGCCGTGCATTTGGTGTTACTGATTGGGGAAGAAGGATATTTACTGGGGCTTACTTTGATTGGGTTACTTCAAATGCTATTTTACAGGAAAAAGACACTGACCCATTGCACACAGGTATTAAAAAAATTGATCGGACAACAGTAGTTGAACTTAAAGAAATCGCGTCGCAAGCAATGTCTATTCAAAATCATTATGATAATATTAATACAGGACTTAATCCTCTTAATCTGGCAACAGATGTCGTTTCATTTGATATTGATCCTTCACGACTAATTCCAGGCGCATATAATGCAGCAACTCATTTTGAACAGATTTATGAGCGTGCTTTGGATTCTCTTGAAAATGCTCGTGTTATATTTGATCATGCAAGTGAGCTAAAAAATAGAATCAGAAATGTTTCAGAATCAACAGATATATTTAATCAACAGGTCATTGATCAAGATAGAGATTATAGAAATCGATTAATAGAAATATTTGGAACTCCTTATGAGGGAACAATAGGTCCTGGAAAAACGTATCCTCCTGGTTACCAGGGGCCAGATTATTATTTCTATAATTATGTTGATGTAAATACAGTTAGTGAGGAAACTATCCCTGAACCAACAGATTCTATTAAAACATATTTTAATTCAATGTGCACTTTATTTAAACATATTGATAGTCATAAAGATAGTTTAGATATTCCATTTAATTATAAAAATTTTTTCCCTGTTGATATCATTCAAGGCGAACCTGATGAAGAAAAACAGGTAAAAGAAGTAATATATCCTTTAAGTGCTGGTCACTATAGTTTTTCAGTTCCTAAAGAATGGGGGATGAGAAAGTCTCCTGGCAATGTTCAGCAAGCTATAATTGAGCTTGTAAAAGCAGAAGCAGATTTAAAATTGGCAAAACTTGATTATTCAGGTTTATTAACCAAAATAAGACTTGCCACTGAGTTACTTGATGCAAAATATAACTTAAATGTTGAACAAATAAACATATTAAATGAAAAAGAGGATCGTATTTTTTCTTTTAATAAAAAAATATCCTCTCTTAAGAGTACATCAGCTTTTGTGAACTTAGCTACGAATAACGTACAAGAAGGTGTAGATATTGCTATTGAAGCTTTTCCGAAAACAGTTGGTTTGTCAAATGATACTACCAGTATAGCAAGAGCTCAAGTACGTGGTATTGCTTATTTAGAAAAACTGAAATATCAATTATATGCATTTGGTATTGATACAGCTGCTATGTTTCTTGAAAATGATAAAGAATTATCTCAAATGAAAATCGAACATAAATTACAAAAAAATGAGTTTTCTTATGAAATAAGGCAACAATTAAAAGAAATTGAAGAATTGATGGATAATGAAAAACCATTAAGGTTTGAAATCTTTAAACGAAAAGAGCATATGCGCCAGGTTTCAGAAAAATACAGAGCAGTTCTATCAGATGGATTACGATTGCTTGATGAAAGACAGGCTTTTAACACTAAAGTATCTGCAAAAGTTCAAGGAATGAGATATCAGGATATGTCGTTCAGGTTAACACGTTTTGATACTCTTTATAAGTATAGGAGTGCTTTTGAGCTGGCAGCTCGATATGTGTATCTTGCAGGCAAAGCTTATGATTATGAAACCAATCTTAGTGACCGAGATTCTGCATCTGCTAAACCATTGCTTACAAGAATTATTCGAGAGAGAACATTAGGACAATATGAAAATGGAAAATATATTATTTCTCGTTCAGGATTAGGAGGCGTGCTTTCTCGATTAAAAATCAATTTTGATACGCTTAAGGGGCAAATGGGATTCAATAATCCTCAAACTGAGACAGGTCGTTTTTCTCTTAGAAAAGAATTGTATAAAATTAAATCAGATTCTTCAGGTGACGATAACTGGCATAGTATATTAGAAAATCATAGAGTTGATAATTTATGGAAAGTCCCTGAGTTTAGAAAATATTGCAGACCTTTTACTGGTGAGGATGCAGGAACTCAGCCTGGAATAATAATTGATTTTTCAACAAATGTGATATTTGGATTTAATTTGTTTGGTTGGGATCTGACAGGTGGTGATCATGCATATGATCCAACAAACTTTGCTACTAAAGTTCGTTCCGTTGGTGTTTGGTTTGATGGCTATGAAAATAATCTTCTTTCAGAAACACCTCATGTTTATTTGATTCCATGCGGAATTGATATTATGCTTGTTCCAAATAGCACAAATCTTGATTCAAGAGAATGGAATATAATTGATCAAAAACTCCCAACTCCATTACCAATTGATAATGCTGATCTTAATAATCCAAATTGGATTCCAGGTCTTGATTGTCTTGATGGTTCAATGATAAAAATTCGTAAATTTTCAAGTTTTAGAGCCTATCATGATTCAGGCTACTTTGATGCTAATCAAATGAACTTTGATAGTCGTCTTATTGGTCGATCTGTGTGGAATACAAGATGGCTGCTGATAATACCTGGAGGAACATTTCATTATGATCAAAATCTAGGGTTGGAAACATTTATTAATAGTGTAAAAGATATCAAATTATTCTTTCAAACATATGCTATTTCAGGAAATTAAAAGAAGATAATAACTATATAAACATAGATAATCAAGGATTATAGAATGAAAACTAAATATAAAAATAAAAAAGTAAAGTTACAAAGATTTGATTATGAAACTGATAATATATCAAATTTACGAACTCCTTTTTTTCAATATCTCAGGTTATTTCTTCATAAAACTTACATTATCATAATAATGATAAGTATTTTTGGGCAAACAAATGCTAACGCATCAAATATTCCAGAGCCTGAAATCATAATATATGGCAAAATAAAGAATACTTATTATGGCTATGAGCTATTAATAACTAATGGAATACTGGAATGGCAAATTAAAGATCGAGTTAATGAATCACAGATTCATTCATTCTCTACAGTGCTTAACTCATATAACGATAAATATTCTTACGTTTTGCAATTACCTTTTGAAACAGCATCTTATATAAAAGAATTAACTCAGCAAAACAAAATTGTTATAGATAAAGATACACTTTTTTTTAATCATACAAAGATTCTTGTAAATGGCCTTACAGCAAGGATTATTCCCCCTGCAGAAGAATTTTTTACAGTAAGTCAAGCTACAAGAGCTCAACATATAAGGCTTGATTTAGAAATTGTTTTTGTTCCTGGAGATACAGATAATGATGGTATGCCTGATTTTTGGGAAATAAAAAACAATCTTAATATTAATTCATTAGATGATGCTAATCTTGACCCTGATCAAGATGGCTGGAATAATTTAAAAGAATTTGAAAGAGGAACCAATCCTCATATTAGCAATAGAATACCAGATATTCTTGAAACACGAAGATTGTTTTATGTGCCTGAAGGCGGAAGAACTATTGTTGATTTATTTCTAAGAGATTCTGATTCTAATAATGAAGATATTAATATTACATTAACAATTCCACCTAAAGGGGGAGATTTGATTTTAAGAGGAGGCTCACCAGAACCAGATGAGAATGGTATATATAAAGATAAAATATTAACTTCTGGTGATTCATTTACATGGAAAGACTCTGCAAGTGGTTTTCTTCATTTTAAACATAAAGATCCTACTATTTCAACTATACAAATGTGTATATCAATCTGGGATAAAGAATTAACACATGAACCAACTTCATGCACGCTTACAGCACTTGTTCAACAGCCATTATTACCAAATAGCAATGATGTTCTTTACTGGATGAATATGTATCGAAATGCGTATAATAAGACTAATAATGAAGTTTTAGAAATATTAAAAGATTATTCAAAACATGCAAGTGACTCTGTTGATATTAAGGGAAATCCTACTATTGGTGCAAATCCAGATAGTTTAACAACACTTGTTCTTAATACTAATAATAATACATGCATTAAACTACCTGATGCAATTAATCAACTTTCACAAGAAATCGTTATTTTTTCCGTGTTTAAATCAAATGGTAATTCAGAACAAATACTATTTTCAACACCTAAATTTCAGTTTGGGATTACTGGTTCAAACAATAGTTATCATCCTGGTGTAATTGAGTTTAATACAAATAACAAGATTGCATATAGTAATCAAACTGTTAATAATAAATGGGTACTTGCTGAAGTAAATTCCAAAAATAATGATATTTTACTAAGAATTAATGGTGTTTATGCTGGAAAGAGTATTGAACTGGATAAAGATATTGAAAAAAGTAATAGCTCTCAGTTAGGTGGAATAAATATTAATAACTGGAATTATGAAACCAATGAAATAGTAAATGACAATATTAATTATTTTGATGGTCAGATTGGTGAGTTAATCATGTTTTATAAGGATATCCCTGATATGAAAAGATGGAGCACGATTGCCTATCTTTTAAGCAAATGGTTTGGGTTTGTAGTTCGCGATGGTGCACATGAAACAAGACTTCAATATCCAAGAGGTTGTTCTGTGGGATATACTGAAAACTATCAGATATATTTGGATGAATTCATTCCACGCTATGGAAAAGACCATCAATATATGTTTATTGGAGGTTCATGGCATGATGAATTGAGAGGATCACATGAAGATGATATTCTTGTTGGAGGAAAGGGAAGTGATCATTTGTATGGATTTGGTGGTAAAGATATATTTGTAGTAAATAATGGTGATACTGTTTATGATTTTAATCCAGTTCAGGGTGATATTATCAATATAATAGATATTATAGAAAAGACTAATAACTATATTTCTAACTATGTGCATTTTGAAACCAATGGTCTTGATTCATTTCTTAAAATAGATTCTAATGGTGACAACAGTGGATTTACTGATGCTGTAATTATTCTAAAAAACATTTTAATAGATAATTCTGATTTAACAGCTTTATGTGTCAAAGGTAATCTCGAAGCCAGTGGTTTAAGACCAAAAAGAAGTGTGTATTTAAAAGGAGATAATCAGAATATTGCAGAAACAGATATAAATTATCAAGAATTTGAATTTGTATTAGATACTGAAACTATTCCAGAAAATTTTTCTTTATTATTAGCAATAAGTGGCTCAGCAATTCTTGGAGAAGATTATCATCTTGAAGCCAGACAATATGATTTTGAACAAAAGGCTTACTTTTTTAAAAAAGTTGATATGTTAATACCTGTATTTCTTAAGCCAGGTGATACAAAATACATAATTAGAATTATTCCAGAACAAGATGGAGTTTCTGAGCCTGAAGAATCAATTACGATTAGTTTAAAAGAAAATATGAGCATGTATGATATTGTATCCCAAGATAAAATTGATATTACTCTTTCAGATGGAAAAGATAGAATAAATATACAAGCACAGCCAACAGTTATTAGAGAATCTTTTACACAAGAATCAAAATTATTAATTACGAGAATTGGGGCAATTGATACAGATAGAACTATTGTACTAAATGTAAAAGGTTCAGCAGAAAATGGTGTTGATTATGAGTTTATTCCAACAGAAATAAATATACCATATGGTCAATCAGAAAAAGTAGTTTATTTAAAGGCATATCCTGATAACATAAGAGAACAAACAGAAATAATAGAAGTTAAAATAGTAGATAATGATCAGTACTTAATTGGAAAGCAATCATCTACATTGATATCTATTCTTGATAAGGATGCTCCAATCGTAAATGCAGGAAAAGATATTGATGTAACTGAAGGAATGACAGTCATATTAGATGCTTCAAAAACATCAAGCAAATCTGGAATAATTAACTGGCAGCAATTGTCAGGATTGCATGTAGAATTAGAAAACTCCGATAATATAAAAAGTTATTTTGTTGCGCCTAAAGTTGGAATTGGTGGAGCAAGATTAGTTTTTAGGCTTTCAATAGTAGATGAATTTAATATTTATGGACAGGATGAAGTTAATGTAAATGTATTGAATATTTCTCAAGGTAACCTCAATAATGATGATAATCTTGATTTGATTGATTTAATTTTAGCATTAAAGATTGCTTCTGGAGAAACAATACCAGTAGAACTTTCTAGTAATATTGATATTAACTCACAAATAGGAATCCAGGAAGCTATTTATATATTACAATTATTAAAGAGAGGTAATCAATAGTTAAGGAGATAAGAATGAGAAAAGATTTTCAATTCTATATTTTATTAGTATTTATAATAATTAACCCTGTTCAAGTTTTTGCAAATACACAAGGACTGTGGGTTGGACAGATAGAGATTAATAAGGTAAATGAAGTCATTAGCCAAGCAGACAATTCAACTCCAAAAGATACTTCTAGTACATTTGATATGACAGTATTATTACATATGGATTATTCTGGGAAGGTATGTTTATTACGTGAAGTTACAATGATGAATAAAGAGTATGATAATAATGGAGTTAAGAAATCAAAACGTGTTTTAATAACAGATGATTCACTTTTATCTCAATATAAGGGGATTATTCGTAAAGATGGCAAATTAGTTGGTGTGAGAATTGGAAGTTTAGCTTTTGATTTTAATAAAGACCAACATGAATTGGAGTTAACAGGAGAAATAGGAGCAGGAAAGACAATAACAGGATCAATTACTCTAAGTGCTGATCACCCGTCAAATCCTTTTAAGCATTTATACCATCCAGATCATCAAGAAGGTTGGGAATTGACTCGAAATTTTTCGTTTATATTTGATGATGATAACCAGGTTGAAAATGATTTTGATTCAGCAGAATTAAGTCTAAATGGAACTTTTAAGGAAACAATAACCGGTTTACATAAAATACCAATCAAAGCAAAAGGAACTTTTATAATTAAAAGAATTTCATTAATAAACAGTTTAATTCCTCCTAAAAATGTAGCTTTGCTTCTTGATGGCAAAGATAATTATGTCAATCTGGGAGACAGTTTTAATTTTGCGAATGCATCTTTTACCATTGAGTTCTGGACAAGACGTGCATCTTCAAACAGTAGTTATATGATTATTTCTCACGGCGGAACACCCAAAGCAAACAGTTTGCTTCATATAGGTTTTAGAAATACAAATAAATTTACCTTTGCATTCTATGCCAATGATCTGGATACAAGTTCAATATATAGAGATTTTGACTGTCATCACTGGGCATGTTCATATGACAGTAGTACAAAAGAACGAAAAATATACAGAGAT
>Ga0272440_1001871_pt1 | contig 16830 bp, 30 predicted proteins | sample SSMMMBAug17_FD_192440 | JGI IMG/M metagenome (GOLD analysis project Ga0272440, IMG submission 192440) | Marine sediment archaeal communities from Little Sippewissett salt marsh, Falmouth, MA, United States - SSM-MMB-Aug17 | ecosystem: Environmental > Aquatic > Marine > Wetlands > Sediment ... | reverse complement strand
TCGGATCATATAAAACCTCCTCCAAATTCAACTGTTTGGCGTGTAAATAGGAAGATTACTATTACAGTTACAACTATAACCAATATCCAACCATATTGATAAAGGTCGTTGCCAACATCTATATTTGTTAGTGTGGCGCTTCTGGCCTCTTGGATGCTGTCGTTTATCTGGCTACGTATCACGCTATCGTTTATGGCGTCTAAATCCGCTTGCGTATTAGCTAGAATGTTGTCGCCGGCTTCGTACATCTTAGTATTAAATTTTACCATCATTGGCGCAAAAAAAGCAGTTACAACTATAATAAGTATGGCAGTTACAAAAAAGATAAATATAAACGTTATCTGTGCTTTCTTGTTATCTTTTAACATTATCGCCTCTTTAAACTGACTTGCTTGAAATTCTTTTGGTTGTTGACTTTTGGAAGAGCTAGCAAACCCAAACCGGCTTGTAGCTCGTTTACAAACTTTTTTCTTAATCTAACGCCCGAACCACCCGAACCACCGCCAGCAGGTAAAGCGATAGGAATTGGCGGCGGTACCCTTAATTGAGGAGTTACAACCGGAATATTAACATTTATGTTTGTGGTTGGCGTGCTAGTTGTTGTTGACGTTTGTGTACTTGGTTCTGGACTCCATATATTAGATGGTGTTGTTTCTGTGGTTGGTGTTGTGGTTGGTGTTTGTGTTGTTGGGCTAAATATAAACGGACTTGTTGGCCCGCCTTTAGGTTTAGGTATGTTTGGCCCAATCGGTAATGATTGAGTAGGCGCTGCTGTTGGTGTTGTAGAGCTACCTATAAAACTATTAACAAAATTTGCAAAAGATGTTTTTGATCTAGGGCCTTTACTTGCTGGTGCCTGACTAATTGTTATTGCCTCTGTTGGAGCTATCGTAAACACAGGGGCACGGGGTATATTTACCCCTGACTTTCTTGCGCCCCTTTCCACTAAGTCTTGTAATAAGTCGCCGGGTTTCTCAAAAGGATCCGCAATACTGGCTACAGTTTCTAACGCTACAGACGCGCCCGGCCTATTAGCTTTTAACCCTGCAATAGTACCGCCCAATACGCCAGCAGTCAAACCACCAACCCCAGCCATAACGGCGACCTTCTTTTTATCAAATGGTTCTTCTCTTGCAATCTGTTGCGTTATTTCTGCGGCTCCACCTTCAACAACACCGGCACCGGCTATTGGAAAAAAAGTAGTTCTAAAGACTTTGCCAAAAATCTGCTTAGTTGGTACTTGTTGAGTTCCTTTTTTGGCAAACGCTTTTGCTACCTCTGTTCTACCAATTGACTCTGCGGATCTGCTAATTTCTAATAAAGCCAACCCTTCGCCCCATTCTTTAGATGCTCGTTGTCTTTCTGCGGTCTTTACTGCAAGGTCAGGATCTAAACCCAACGCTAGCGCTTCACTCTTTACTTTTTCTCTAAATACTTTTTTTTTACTAGAGATTGCTGTACTTAGACCAAAACCTAAAGAACCAAGCCCAATATTACGATCAGTAAACGGGATTGGTAAGCCGCCCTCTTGTTCTATGGCTTGCCTTTCCGCCTCTATACCTTTTCTATATAAGCCAGAAAATTTTGGATTTTGCATTAATTGACGTTGTTCTTTTGACGCTGTAAATGTTGAAACGACCTCACTTCCTTTAACAATAGCCGCGCCTTTAACGGTGGTTATACCAAAACCAAGCCCAAGCCGACCTAACCAAGTTTGTTTAGCTACATTTAAGCCGCCTGTAAAAGATTGACCAACTTGAGTTGCTGCGGCTTTAGCTCCTAACCTTGTAACAAATGGCGCTGCTGCTCTTCCTGCGCCAACTACACCTGTTGCGGCTGCTGCTGTTGTGAATGGGTTAGAAGCTGCATAATCTATAACTTTAGCTACTTTTTCGTTTCCTACCACATCCCTAGATACTTTAACGCCTGTCTTGTCAAATGGGTTAACTGCTGCACCTAGTGTTCGGGCTGCGTTGGAAAACCTTTCCTTTTGGCCTTCTGTGCTAAAAAACGGGTTAGCATATATTCCGCCGGGCCCGTATCTTTCTTTTTCTAATCTACCAATAATATTTTCTTTGGTAGCTAATGACTGGGTAGGAATATTACCCGGAAGGTTACTAACTGTTCTGGAAGAGGAAACAGTAGACAACGCTTCCGGGCTACCTAATGGTGTTTTGGCATTACTTCTAGAGGTGAGTCTAGATGATTTTGAACCGCCGCCAGATTTGACGACTTTAACCTTTTGCCGTTCTGCTTCGTAAAACTTGGCCTTTTCAATGGTAGGGCCAAGTTGTTCTGATGGCGCCGTAGAACTGCTAGAAGATTTTTTTGTTTTTTTAGTGGGAAGAATGTTTCTAAGAATTATTCTACTGGGTAGATTGTCTATCGGTGTTGCCATAGTTTCTATTATTTGGCTATTATTATAAATATGTTTTTAAAAGTCGCTAAACTTTCAAAGTGTCCGTTATAAGCCTGTGTTTGAATACCTTTGATAGTAGGAGCTTTAATTTCATTCTTGAAAGCTTAGAGCTTGCTATTTCTCTGTTATGTGTTAGATCGTTTTTATATTCCATAGAACTAAGAAAATCGTTTAAGGATTTTGTATAATCTTCATTTAATAGGTTAGCCGACTCCGCCAATATTTCTATGTGCTCTACTATGTGCCGGTATTTTTGAAAGCTTTCTTTTAAGGGTATATCGCTGTCGAAAGTGTTATTTAGCTTGATTAAAGCTATATGTAAATAATAGTTAGGATCTACTTTAACATCTGAACCCTCAAGCTCGTCAATGTCATAAGTGTTTTTTTCATAGTCATCTTTGTTTATCATTTTCTTTCACTCGCCTCTTTTATAATATCTTCAAAAGCCTCATCAATTTTTTTAACAATTAAAGTATGCATATATCCACTTAACCCTCCAACTTTAGGTTTAAATTTACGTCTATATGCTTCATCTCTTACTTTTTTATATACATCAGACTTTAATTCTTCTTTCAACCATTCAACAGCAGATTTAATATCTTCTTTGAAAAATACTCCAGATTTAGGAGTAATCAAATCAGGATATTTACATAATCTATTTTTCAACGGTTCTGGTTTCATTCTCGCTCCGCCTCCTTTTTAAAAATAGATTGAAATATAAAAATTATAACACCTAATAAAAAACTAAAAAATAAAAACATAAAAAGCAAATCTCCCAGAATACAATATAATGGAGGGGTGTTACACATATAATTTTGACATTCTTGAACTATTAAGCTAAACATTTTTTCGCTCCGCCTCCTTCTTGTTGTTCTGCGAGAGGTCACATTGAGTAACTTGTGGTTTGTGTAATTTATCGTAATCTTCTAAATATTCAGTATATGGTTGCATATCATCACCAACCATATTAAAATTAGTTTTCTTTCCCAATAAGTGTAATTGAATAGCTAAATCGATTGGTGCGTATCCAAAAAATTCAAATTTAACATATCTTCTTTGAGGTGTTTTATTCATTTTCTTTCACTTGCCTCCTTTCCAAACGGGTCATTGCGATAAGTAAGTAGTTCATAATATCTTATTGACGAATCTCTCATATTTTGAGGCAATCTTTCATGCTTTATTCTCAAGTGCTGTTTAGCGGTTTAGCTTGTTATATATTGTCGATACTCGTCTTTTTTCCTTTCATATTCCCACGTTAGCATAGCGGCGTAGGCTTGATGGTTATATTCTTTATCCTCAATACCCTGCATTCTTAGGCTGTCGATTGCGTCATCTAATAATAACTCCATCCCTTCGCTTTTAGCTATCCGTCTTAGTCTGTCTTTTATTGTCATTTATAACACCTTTTTCTTTTAACTTATCGTTTAGCATAGTTTCAAACCGGTTAACTTCCTCTTTGCTTAACTCGTGCATTTTTTTAAAGTCTGGCTTCATACGCCAACCTTTCTTGTATCGTTTACCTATTGACTCCATAAGATCTAAGTTTTTAGTGTAAAACTCAACCATAGCCGGAACTTTGCCAGTATCGACGTCCATCTCTTTTTGCATATCTTTTATTAACTTGTCCATCTTGTGTCTAATCGATGCGGCTTTAGCTTCCCGGTCTGACTTCTCAAAGATGTCCGTTACTTCTTTACTTGGTTTGTTGAGCTCTAAGTAGCTAGGTACAAAACGTTTATAAGTTCCATCCGGGTAAATCAGATAACCCGAAAGTCTACGCTTTCTAAGCTTGGGCTTTTCTAGATCGCGGTCATCCTTCCACATAACAAAAATAGACAACCGGGTTTTTTTTTGGAGTGGCCGCTTCGCTTTAATGTAGTATGTTATAGTATACCTTATGCTAGAATCTATATCTCTAATAAACTGGCTAATAATAAACGTCATCAATCTTTTAACGCTTCTACTCATCGCGTTAACATCGCTGATTGCAGTGTTAAGGAAACTGTGCCAGTTCTTAGCCTTTACAACTTCTCTTGCTTCGTGTATGGCAAGCATATTAACCTTTTTTAGACTCTTATCAAATAATAGGTTATCTAGTTTTTTGGGGTACTCTATAGGAACGTAGACATTACAAGCGTTTAATACATCTATCAATTTAAAGCCCTGTACTTCTGATAGAACCTCCATCAACCTTAGAACGCCCCAAGATTTGCCGTCTCCACTATCTCCACCCATAAAGGTAACTACGGGCTTTTTGTTTTTGATCCGTTTAACGTAGATAGAATAGAGAATACGACGCGCTACGTCCTCTTTAGAATCAGTTTTAGGATCAAACCTTATAGCAAAATCACAAAAAGTTCTTCTCATACATTCTATATTGTAGAACTCATATATAAAGATTTCGACACCTTAGCTGGTGCCCACCTTCTTTTTTTGTATATATTACTAGAGTAGAAAAAATCAAGATGTTTTCGGTATTGCAACGAAAACAGTATTTTTCGTAAGATTTAAATATAAGTTCTACTTATTCCACTACATAACCATACATTTTGGAGGTAAAAAATGCAAGAATTAATACCAACGCAAATTTTTGGAATTGTTTTTTTTATTTGGATGGGAAGTATTACATTTTCAAATTTGATAAACCACATCCGTATAAACAAAACACTAGGAAGACTAATAGAAATAGATCACGAATTAAATCTTTTAAGAAGGGAGGTGCGAAAATGAGAATCCCCAACCCGCACACAGAGATAGACTTTAACACGATCAAGAACTTAAGGCCGGCAAATGAGCAGGATAACAAATAAACTATATCGGGAGTTCTTAGACAAGGGTTCTATACAGATTATGAACATTGACGACATAGAGGTAGCCCTAAACAGAGTTAGCGGTAAGCACGTTAAAGAGGCGCGTAGTCTTATTATAATAGCTTATTATACTGGTGCCCGGCCTGCCGAATATTTAGAGCTAAAGGCTAAAGACATAACCAAAGAAAAGCACTATCTAGTTATACAGATGCCGGCAGCTAAAGGCGGCCTAGTACGGCCTATTAGGTTAAAGGTATCTTTGCCTTTTGTTAAAGATCTATGGATATATACAAGCTCAAGGTTTATGGATATGTACCTATTCCATAACTTTAGATCTAACTACAAGCGCGTCTACAAGACTAAGAAGGGCGATTTTAAGGTATACAAAGACATATCTAACAAGCTGCGCTATTACTTCTCAAAGTGGTTTAATAACGCCATAACGCCATATTTTTTAAGACATAATAGATTTAGTAAGCTGGCACAAAAGGGCGTAGACCGCGAGGATATGCGTATAATGAAAGGATCAAGGACGTATGAAAGCATTACGCCATACGTCCACATGAGTTTAAAGCAATCAAAAAAGATTGCGGGGAAGATTGATTAGGAATTATGGTTAAATCTAATGCAGATAAAAAGCAAAAAAAGCGCAAGTCAAAACGAAAGAAGCGGCGATAACGCTATAGTATGGGGCTTTTCGGTTTAAACTGTATACATTTCTTTTTATATACCGATATATTAACCCAAGCACGCCCAACACTAAGACAAACAAACCCAAAGCCACTATGTTTATGTACGCAAAGCCGTATAAAATCCAAACAGAAGTAGAAACGTCATCAGGCTTTAGCAATCTATATCTATTGCAGACATAGTTATAAGTAAACGACATAGCCAGGACTCCCAATATATACCAAATAGATCTGGGTAAGTACGCGATCAAAGAAAGAGATAAACCCATCATAAAATAGTTTTTCCTTGCGTCAATCTTCAGCTTGTTTCGGTTCTCTTGCCAAGTAAGAATAAATAAATATATGGTGCCCAAAAAAGCCCACATTACTATAATTCTATCCATCTTCGGTATATTGCCCCTCGACCTTTATCTTGCAAAGCCACTCTTTCTCTTTTCGTATAAATTCAGCTTCGCTTACCACATAGTTTAGAATCTTAAATCCGTCCTTGTCGCATTGTTTCATTATATCTTTCATAGTGCTACCTATTGCAGTATTAAGAAGCATATAAAACCGGCTATGCACTTTAAATTGGGGTATAAAGTCAGCATTGCCACCTATCGCTTTACCGGTCTTTTTACTAACCCCTTTTTTTGCTTTATCAAGCATAGTATTAAACAATCTATGATTTATTCGGGGCACTTCTAAGATACACTCATAACGGGAGTGGTCTATGGCTTGTACTTCAAATTCTAGTTTTTCTTGTTTCATTTTTACCCTTTTGGCGTTATTGTGTCTGTTCCTATACTACCCATTATGCCGCCAGCGTCACCGGCTACGCTTGAGATCTGTTTTATTATAGCAGGGCCAAACATTAAGCCAAAGATTATTACTATAATCAATAACGCAACCATTAACCAAACCGGTTTGATCTTACCGGCTGGTTTTAGGTTTTCAACGATGTAACGGCCAAAGTTTGTTACTGATGTTGTCAGCTCTCGAACCTTTTGCGATAAGTAAAGACTGACGTGCTCGATGTATAGATTTTTTTCTGCGTCACTCAAAAAATCTTTAGTTATTATCGTGCTTAACTGTTCATTGTAGATAAGTACGGGGTAATGAAACAACGCAAAGCGGCCTTTATTATACATTTCTTCTGATAGATCTAGTATTAAACCGCCTTTTTCTTTATACTGCGCTTTCTTGGCTGCTTTAACTGGTTGCGCAAGTTCAAAGACTGACTTTCTATTAAATACATCTTCTACGTCCTTCTTACCTATCTTTCCTTTGATAAACGGGCTATCTATCCCAACAAGAAAGGGCCTTATAACCCCAGTACTATCTAAATTTAATACAAGTATTCCCTTACCCTCCAACATAAGGGTAAACGGGTTTTTTAGCAAAACAACTCCAATAAATACGGACAAAAGCATACCCGCAAACATAAAACCAAGACCATAAAACACACCAAAAAAAGTGGTGCCCACATAAAACGCTATAGTGGCCAACATTGGCGCCAGGATAAGCGTAGCGTACTTTTTCATTACAAAAGGATTAATCATTTTTCCCCTCCATTTTTTCTAAACAACATTAACTTTTGATTGTGGATTATAAAATAAAAACTGTTTAGGTCAAACTCAAAAACTGGGTTTTTGTGCCGTTCCTCGTTATACTCCCATTGTTTTTTTTTCATTCTATCCCAATAGTATTTGTTTCAAAAATATAATTATTATTAGCACGATCAAAAAAAAGGCGGCATAAATCCTTATCTTTAGCACTATGTCAGACATCCGTTTATGTGCGTTGTACCTCTTAACGTTAGGGTTATCTTCCACGTTTGGCGGTATTATCTCCGCATCAATAACTTTTAATTTCATTTTCTTAAACCTAGAAAACCGCCGCCTTGTTGTGGTTGCGTCATCGGCGCGGTGTTTCTATAATCTACCTCGTATTTATTTTTTAGAATCTCCAACATACCGGTAGCGCCTACAGACAAAGAAGTCCTACCGATGTTTAAATAAAGATCTATCAAGAATTTAACGTTGTGTTCCATCATCCGCATAATGTTACCTATTAGAACTTTTGTTCTATGCTGGACATGGAATAATATTCTAGGTTCTTTACATTTGCAGGCGTCCTTTACACCTTTTACTAATTTATGGCACTTTTGGCACTCATTAGATTTTCTTTCTATGTAGTCTATATAATCAAAAAGTATCTCCGTTACTTTTACAAACTCTCTAAGCCATATAAAGAATTTCAGTATTACATATCGATCCCATTCTCCATAATTTAATAGTTTGGACTCCGTACCAACCACAAGGTATAAGATTTCTAAAAGTTCCTCCCGCGTTAAATTGTTTTTTTTAATAAGAATTTTTATAGCGTTTACGTCCTCACGGGCCAGAATTTTATCAATAAAGGTCTTTTCGCTTGTACCCTGAAACATCCCTTTTTGCAAATTTTGTTCAAACATAAACGTTTAATTGATATTGATTTATTTAAATGTTTCTATTGACTCCACATTATAGAAAACTATAAATATTAGCTTTGTCATTTAATTGATATGAACAAATACACAAGCGTAAAAGTAAACAAAGAATCTTATGTTCCTTTAATAAATAAGGCTAGGGTTAAATTCCTTCAACGTTATCCGAACTTATCCCAAGTTTACGATTATGAACTAATCGAAGAGGGCCTAAAAGCATTTATTAGGGAGGGAGAAAATGGAAGAAAAAGTAAACCTTAATACGGGCGCAAATAGCGCCATGATAGAAAAATCATTAGCAGCCGCAGAAGTACACGCAAACGTAAAGCAAGGGTTTGCATCTGCTGGCGTTGGCCTTGCGGGTATATTTCTAACCTTAATTGCGGCCACGTTTGGTATTATGCAGGGCGCTATTATTGCAGGGGTATTTATGCTTGCAGAATTGTACCTAATAGCAAAATTTGCAAAAAAGCAAAAGTATCTTGAAACAAACTACGAATTTGTGGCTAAAAAATGGTGGGCCAAGTAGACGAAAAGAAAACCGCAGCCGCCAGCTATATTTTAACCTTTTATCAGCAAGTGTTGGCGGTAACTAATTCTTATTCAAACTATAATAACATACTGATAGAATTAAGGTATACATACGGAGATGAACCCGACTTTAGCAAAATGGAACCGAATCACTCCGAAGTTGTAAAGCAAACAATCCAAAATACCCGGTTTGAAATCCAAAGAACATATATTCAGTACGTTAGCATTAGATCCGCGCTTAAACTAAGGAGTGACGTTAAACTAGAAGCATCATTTAAGAAAATAAAAAAGAATTTTGTCATGTCTATGGATGATATAGAAGATTTCGTTATTAGGATGAATAAATTTCTACTTGAAAACGTAGTAAAAACTCTCTTAGAAGATAGCGGCGACGTTATGGCAAACGTTTATGGAGATACTGCGCAATGATTGAAGAATACGACAAACCGCAAATATTACCTTTTGAAGTAAACCTAATCATTACAAGCAAAAACGATTTACCATGTTTAGAAATAAGAAGGGCAACCAGTAACCAAGAAGTAATAAAGCAAATCATACACGCAGCTTTTCAAAACCAACCGATAGTCGTTCAGCCCAAGTTTACAGACAAATTTAGAGCTATAAATAGCCTAATGGAAAAGGGAATACTTTACAAGAAAGAAAACGACTTCTTTTTTAATATATAAAAAAAAGGTTTATAGAACTGATCTTCCGCCGCCGTTTCCAAAAGCGGTAAATCCTAGAACAATAGTCAGTACTAGACCAATTACAACCGCTAAGACCATGATCGGCATATACTCGCCTGTTTGTTCTTGTGCCTCAAAAGCTGAAACTATACCGGCTTTTAGGCTTGTTTCGATTGACGAATCCCCAAAAGTATAGTTAGCTATAATCTCTTGGCCGTCGTATGTGGCGGTATTTAATGTTAGCTTACCTTCGGCATAGTCTATAGTAAAATTACCAACGCCAACGGGTTCTGTCTGGTTTCCTAAAGCTAGAGTGGCCTCGTTAACTCCATCATACCCAAAACTCGTTTCTACACCGTTTGTTACGTTTATCTTCTCATTTACTACCTTTCCGGAGATGTCGTTTAGATCTGTCTCAACTAGGTTGTAAGTCTGACCGCCTAAAGCGCCAACAAAGATAAGAACCAGAGTTCCGACACCGACACCCACTATTAGAGCAATCATGGCGCCAACTGCACTTTGTCCTTTCTTCTTATATAGTTTTTTTGTTTTTTGCATAATATCGACCTCGATTTATCTATTAGGATGAGTAAGTATAATTAAAAAATAAAAATATGGGTTTTACCCATCTATAGAACAGATCTTCCGCCCATGTTTCCAAAAGCAGTAAATCCTAGTATAATGGTCAATACTAGCCCAATTACAACTGCTAGGACTATGATCGGTAGATACTCGCCTGTCTGCTCTTGTGCCTCGAAGCCAGAAGTAATTCCAGCTTTAACGCTTGCCTTGATTGTTGAATCATTTATAGAGTTTATGTCTGACTCAACTAGGTTGTAAGTCTGACCGCCCAGAGCTCCTGTAAAGATTAGGACAAGGGTTCCAACTCCAACTCCAACAATTAGCGTAATCATAGCGCCAACTACGCTTTGACCTTTTTTACTGTATAGTTTTTTAGTTTTTTGCATAATATCAACCTCTTGGTGTTTGTTAGTATGCAATTAGAAGGAGAATATATAAAAATAATATTAAATGTCGCTAAAGTCGCCACTTATTACGCGCATTGGCCGCATTTACACAATTTATCGTTAGCATCTACACATAAGTCAGTACCAGCGTTTGATCCTGTGTTTAAGCTGTTGATTATAACACCCGCATTGATATTAACGTTATTGTCATCGTTGAACGATATTTGTGCAGCCCCCCCGCTATTGTAGAAATTTAAATCTCCATCATTATCGACTCCAATCTCCCACGATTCAGTGCCTGCCCCGTCCTCTTCAAGCCTTATACATCTGTCATTTAATGCCTCTACTGCAAGATTTCCAGACCCAGCTGCATCCACACCGCCCACATCCAATAAATTTTGAGGCGTGTCGTCACCTATTCCCACTTTGTCACCTGAGTCTTTTGTATAAACATTCGCACCATTTTGCACCCAACCAGAATAGTCAACAGTTGGCACATACACACAAGAAGTAAAGCCCAAAATCTCTTGTATTACCGGCACAGTGTTAGAACCGGGAACCGCCGGCGGACAGTTGTTTTTATCTATATACCTATCGTCTAAGTTTTGCGATCCCAAATAATAGCCGGTGCCCTTTATCGTGCCGTTTACATCTAATTTTGTGGACGCATTAACTAAACCTATGGCCACACTATCGCCAGGATCCGCAATATATGTAGTGCCATCGTTCGTACCCCAAAACCCGGTAAATGCTTCTGCGGCAGTATCAACGCCTAAAAAAGAAACTATCAAAGCAAAAACGGCTATACCGCCAACCGCCATTAAATAAATTTTATCTTCCATCTTTTACACCTTCCTTAGTTTCATACTATTATAAGCTTTTCTTGGTTGACTGACAACCATACCTTTGAAATAATAGAATATTTCAAAGAACAAAAATATAAAATGTAATGAGTAGCAGATTGTTTCGATCCTATACAATGAAAGCGTAAAGACTGTTGGATTGTTCATAAAACTAACGTGACCGATAAACCACATTATAACAAATAAGATAAATAGAATGAATGGCCATCTAAGATCTTTTGTTTCTTTCCCGCCGTCGTCTTTACTTATTTGGTACGTCTTGCCAAGATTCATAACGTTATGGAGTTTTAGAATTGTTATTATTAAAAAGCCTATAAACTGCATAATAAAAAATACGTCTGTTACTTCCGCCATTATATAATACCTCTTTCATCTGTTGTTTTAGCTATTGGGTACATTGTTAAAGCCATAACTACTAATGACATAAAGAAAGCAATTAGCGCCTTACCCCAAACTATACTAGCGTCGGTTTGTGCCCACGCATAAAATGTAATAAAACAAAGCCCGCTTGTAATGAACCAATACACCACCGCCAATTTAAAACTCTTTGCCGCCGCAATAATACCCGAAAGCATAACCACCAATAAAATAATATCTTCTATTGATACCCCAAGATTTGCCGCTATGTTTATAAACGCCTCCCACATTTTATGTTACCCTCCCGGAAACTATACCCGTAAAGAGCTGCATAATTCCAATAAAGTATGTTACCATAACCGCAACACTAGCGAAAAGCTCGACGACGACAAAAAGGTAACTGTCAATATTAAATAACAACTGAATACCATTAATTAACAGTCCTAGCATTTGTGGAATGGCAAACGCAAAGTTTAATAGTAAATCTATCAAGATGTTACCACTATAGAACACAAGCGCCCCTAACTCTATAACCGGTATATTTGTCTGGCTTTCCAAACTTTCTTGGACATCGTTGCCCACTGTTTCTAAGTCTATAGAGTTACCAACGTCACTAAAAGCCGTTACATATTGCAACGAATCAGACGGAACGCTATACGCCAAGATTGTAATAGCAAAGCTATAAAACAACATCAAAGCCAACACAACTTTAAAATAGTCCATCATGCTTTGCATTATGATACCTCCGGATAATTTTGAACTACTAGATTAAAAAATATATAGACTAATACAATTATATTTATTGCCATCGCTAACGTTAGGTACCAAGTCCACACCCCAAACGCCAAGATACCTAAAGACGCTATAGATATTATCATACCAAACCAACTAAAAGCAGTTCTTCCAATAGTAAATGTAAGACCTAATATTAACAACCCCATACTTAAAAACACCGCTACAAAACTATTTAGTATTCCTGTCTGGCCAGCCACGTTAAAATATTTCTTGATCTGTTCAGCAGTTCCCAAAGCGTTAGTTTTTGTTAGTACAATTTGGAAAATCGTATTATTGCTAATATTGTTTAGTGTGCTATAATCAAAATATAATGTAAACTCATTTGGATCTAAAAAGGAACTCTTAGAAAAAACGTTTGTATTTGTATCCATCCTTTTTATTAATAAACTTAGTTCTTCGTTGTCTCCTTGCAAATTATTATAATATATTTTTATTTGACTTGTGCCTGACTTTTGAAAAGCTAACCCATCCCCAAATATATCGATGTTGACCTCATCAAGATTTAGTTCTAGTGTATCTATATTAATATAGCTTGAGATGCTACCATCAACACTTGCTAATAATACTTGCGCGCCGGATTGTGTTGTATATAGACTGTATAAACTAGCAATAGTATACGCCTTTAAGACAAGTGCGTCTTGGTATGCAAAACGGGTATAGTCTGCTGCAACCACGCAATTAGAAAATATGTTTTCTAACGTTGCCGTTTTTGTGGCGCTTGCTGATACTATGAGCTGCTCGTAATGTGTAACGTCGTCTTTATTTGCGCAAACTCTTATATTATCATCCAATAATCTAACGTCCACGTATCTAGTTATTACTCTACCATCGCCGTAGATTATTTCAAACCGCAGTTTGTTTTGGTCGTAGCTTGTAAAATTAATACTGTGTTTGCTGTTCGACTTAAAATCGTAGTATGTCCTATTGTCGTCAAAGTATACTCTTACGCTAGAAGCGTTAGTAACATCGTAATCAGTATTGTCAACCTCATCAATTAAAGACAGAACTTTTGTATTAATTAATAGTGTGTTATTGTTTTTTGTTGTGTTAAAAAAGTCAGAACAGTATGTTATCAATGAATTATAGCCATCTTGTGCCAAAACGGAATTGTTAATTGTTGTTGCGTTGTTGGTTGTTTCGTTATCATAGTTTATTAATGCGGCGTTAAACGTTGTGTTATATGTTAATATAGGGCTCACGTTGTCGTAACATCTTACGCTTATATTTACATAACCCAAAACAAAACCATTTGGGGAGCTTATATTATTAACCTCTATGGTGGGGTTTGTCAGATCCCATTGAAACTTGTCCCCTGGTAAGCTGTACGTTTCCGTTTCTAAAAAGTTTGTGAAGGTTGCATTAAAGGTTATGTTTATTAAATCTTCTTCATGGTGAGTATAGTTTAGGTATCTTATAACGTCAGCCGTACCGGTACAGTTTACTATAATTTGACTGTGGTAAGTTGCGTTTATGTATGTGTCAAGGACGTTATAGCTTGGGCATTTGTTAAAGGTATACTTAACAGTTAGCTTTCTAGTATAGTTAGTACCATTATACGCTTTATAGTTTTGGTATTCAATCTTTGCTGCTACTGCTGGCGGAAAAGGATAATAATAAGGGGAGCTGTTAAGACTCATATTGTAACCTTCTACAAAATGGTCAAACTTGCCGCTAGCCCTCAAAGTTATATTATATAAGCTAGAACTATTGGTACTAAGGTTTGTAGTTATTACGCCGTTTGTCGTGTTGAAATATCCGTAAAAAGTATCGTTGACTATTGTTATGTTAAATATATTTGTGCTTGAAGTAACTGAAAAATTACTAAGATTAGATAAAATTGGCCCGGTAAAAGGGTACTGTGTGCCGTTATCACCATGTAGTTTAAGCGTGTTTATTTCCGCCGGTTTAAGTGGCCGAAGCCAGATTCCTATTTCATCTATTGCGCCGTAAGCGTCGCCTCTTAAAAAATCATTGTAATTATTAGAGTCTTGTACGGCGTTACCAAAATCAGCGTTACCCAAACTAGAAGTAGTATCTCCACCAATATCTGAACCATCCTCATAAACTCTAAAAGTCTTTGCCGATTCATTATAAACAAAAGCGTAATGCTTCCAAGTGTTAGTGACTATTGTAGAATCAGCATATAACATAGAATCAGACGCACCCCTTATTCTAAAAGTTACTTCGTTTGATGATTCATGTCTAACATATACTAAGGGTGTATTTGGACTGCTAGATCTAAAATACATTAGATCGTATTCTTGACCATTTCCAGTACTATTAAACAAGAACCAACCGGCAATCGTAACACCATTACTAAAATCAAAATTGGAAGCTTTTACCGGGAGCTCAATTTTGCTGGTAGCAGTTCCATCATTTTGATAAGCGCCGTTTATCTTACCATTTAACTTAAACGTAGCTGTTGTAATATTGCCGTTAAATGCGTTCACTTCATCGGTAAAGGATCCGTCAACATCCACCTTATAATATGCGGCTATATCATCTGTCAACGCAGCAAAAGTAGACATAGAAAGTAGTACAAACATAATTAACAATAGCGCCTTTAGTTTCATAGTTACCATTTTGTTTAAGTTATTATAAATATGTTTTTAAAAGTCGCTAATAGGTGTTGCCATCGTACTTTTTTAGGATCTGCTCCTTTAGCTTGATTATTCGTACAGTTTCCAACTTCTCGGCTTTGATCTTATCTTGTATGGCTATCCGGATAAAATGCGAAGGATTACTATATTTTTTCTCTCCAAGTTGATCTAACATATTATCAACTATCATTTCAAGCTCCTTTTTGAGATCTTCAGTTATTCTAGTTTGTGCGGTGTGCTCTCTTGTTTCTTGAACGGAACCCTCCATATTACCTTGCCCTCCTCTTCAAAGATACAATTTAGATCTTTTAGTAATTGTATACGCTTCAAAATTGTCCTTTCGCCTATGCTGTACTTCATTGTAAACTCATAAAGAATTTTGTTAATTTCTGCGCCATTTTCTCCAGACGCTCTGATAACCTCTTCTAGTTGAATATAAGCGGCTTTCTTCTGTGCGTAATATCCTTTTTTTTTCTTTTCTTTCATACTAAACACCTTATTTTTTTTATTTTTTCTAATTTTGGACTGTGTAGGGTGTGTTATTTTGTATACAAAACAGACACCTACCACTTACTCTTTTTAGGAAAAAAATAAAAAAAAACAACAAAACAAAAAAAAATTATCTGACCGCCCAAGTTAAAGCTAGCCGGCCAGACTTGTTTTTTTTGCGCCCTGTACCCTTTATCAGACCAAGATTATATAACTCATAACGTCTTGGGGTTACTTCATTTATCGGTAGATTCAGAAGTAAACTATATTCTTGATCTGTTAAATTTGGATGGGTTTTGATTGCCAAATATACCACCCTTTGACGCGCTCCTAGTTCACTGCGTATTGATTCATAAGCCAAAAGGCTAGTTTGTTGAATCAATTTTTTCCTCTTTTGGTTTGCTTTTGGGCGTAGCTAAAGGCCGGGCTATGATTGATTCCCTGCCGTTTCTTTTTTCAACGGCTAGCCCTATCTTAATACCAACCCAATCTACAGTATCAACGCCTAATACTTGTAGATTTTCAACACTTTCGCGATTAGGGATCCACTTCTTTGTTTTAGCGTCAATATTAACACCAACAACCAATTTTGTTTTCTTGTCCAATTCCTCGTAATTGCCCGGATTGACAACTACTAAGATCTTAGTTTTACTTGACTTAACCAAGTCAACAGTAACATATTCCGATTCCATAGCCTGTGTACTATCCACCATTTTATTTTACCTCCCAAGATTTTTTATATCAGCAAGCCTTCTCCTAATAAGTATGGCCCGTTTGATTAGCTCGTCTAATTCGTGTATTCTTCCACATTCTAACTCTTGTTCTACCCAAGCATTAAATATCATACCTGCAAACGCCCCTGCGCTTGCGGGGTTTTCTAGAATTAAAGAAATATATTCCATTTCCGTTTGTGTAAATTCCATTGTATGCCTCCAAAAAGTTTTATTTTTTTATTTAAGACGTACTTATATTTATAGTTTTCTATAATGTAGAATTAGGAGGAGGAAGGGGTGGTATAAGAATTGCAGCTCGGATCATATAAAACCTCCTCCAAATTCAACTGTTTGGCGTGTAAATAGGAAGATTACTATTACAGTTACAACTATAACCAATATCCAACCATATTGATAAAGGTCGTTGCCAACATCTATATTTG
>Ga0272440_1001870_pt1 | contig 16831 bp, 10 predicted proteins | sample SSMMMBAug17_FD_192440 | JGI IMG/M metagenome (GOLD analysis project Ga0272440, IMG submission 192440) | Marine sediment archaeal communities from Little Sippewissett salt marsh, Falmouth, MA, United States - SSM-MMB-Aug17 | ecosystem: Environmental > Aquatic > Marine > Wetlands > Sediment ... | reverse complement strand
TAAGTTTTTATCCTGATACCTGTCCTAAATAAATTTCAAGTAATGAAAGCTCTAAAGATAAATTCTCCATTTTTGCTGGTTTCCCCAATAAGTAAGCGGTCATCAATTATATGGGGTACTTATTTTTCAAAATTTCCTTAGGAATGCTCTGAAAATAAGTTCCCCATTTGAAAAAATGTTCATCGGGGTTTTTGTTCTGTAGAGACCTAGCATGCTACGTCTCTACGTGCCAATTGATTATATGTAAAAGATAAAAGGGGAAATTAATTTTCGAGCATTCCTTAGGTAAAAAGAATATGTCGGAAAAAAAGAAAACGAATGTCCCAATTATACATGATTTACTTTCACCATTGAATGTCATACTTGGGCTGACACAAATAATGTCCAAAGACAACTCTATTAAATCTCATCATTTAGAAATGATTGAAAGTATTCAAAAGGCAGGAAAAGAATTGTCGTCACAAATTCATGAATTGTTTGATATTCCTGTAATGGATACAGACATGTGTATGGCCAGTAATAAAAAAAATTCTTGTTCCAGCTTCGATATGCCCATAAAGGTATTAATTGTTGATGAGATCGAAGCCAATCGATTTATTATTAAAAACATGTTGTCTCAGTATCCAAATATTATCATTGATGAAGCCTGTGATCCTCTGTCAGCCATGGATCAATTAAGTAAAAGAAAACCGCATATTGTCCTGATGGATATTTATATGCCTGATATGACTGGTTTTGAGGTTATCCAACGCATTCGAAACGATTCTTCACATCATGATATCATTTTTGTTACGATGTCTTCTGATGCAAAAGCTTTTCATAAAGAACAAATGGATTCCTGTAATGTGGACGCCTTTATTTCAAAGCCAATTGATAAGGATACTTTATTTTCATTGATCAAACATTTTTTTCCAAACCGAATCGAAAATAATAATGAAGAAGAATTTCCAGTATCCGCTCAACCTGATATAATACCTGATGAAAATATATTACAGGAATTGATTCGGCTGGCACGTCAGGGCGCATATAGCGAAATTAAAAACGTAATGGAACAGATAAAAACAAAACAGTCTGAATTTATATCGTTTATCCGCTATATGGAACAACTATTAAAAAAATTTCAGTTTAAAGAAATGATTGATTGGCTTAGTTCCTCTAAAACACAGGCAGATTAATATTCTTACCAACAGGTTCAAGATGTAAAGATCGTTGAATATTGAAACGACCGAAGAACCTCCAACCAATTTTACATTTCAGGGAAGATTTACTGGAACCACTACAGAAATTATTGAAGAGATCAAACGATATTTCAATCTCAAGGTCATAATTGAAGTCAAGCCTTGGGCGAGATCTTACGCAATCGCATAAAGGGAGCCAAACGTGATCATATTTACTGCTGGTCGCTCTCAAGAAAGAATTGATCATGGATTTCATTTGAGTGTAACCAAAATTGCCGGTGAATAAAATACGCTTCTCATAAAGTCGGATATTGTTTTTCTTAGCCCTGAAAGGGCAGCAACATAAAAGCCCAGGGCAGCGCCCTGGGTAAAAATCAAGCAAATTTTTTAGCCCTGAAAGGGCGTTACATGTTTTATCTGACTTTTTATGTAGCGCCCTTTCAGGGCTAAAAACAAGCCTACCATTTACCCAGGGCGTTGCCCTGGGCTGGTATGTTGCCGCCCTTTCAGGGCTAAGAAAAATAAAGTCTTTTTGGGAACTGGCAATTTTGGTTACACTCATTTCATTTCATTGGACCTGTTATATCATGTAAGCATATACTATGGAGTAAAAAAGGGAACTCTTTTGGCATAACCAATATTCAAGATATTAAGTCAAAGAAATTACAAATTGGAGCGATGCGTGGGGATACTTATCATGCGCATATACTTGTGTTCGCCCTCGAACTAAAAACGTTTGCGAACAATTGTTCGAGGGCGAACATAAGGTTCGCCCCTACATTGTGGCCGAAATGATGATCAAGGCCTCTTTTTTCAAACACATGCGCATAGAAAACGCACTTGACGAAGCCAGATATTCATAATAAAATTAAAAAAAATATATAAATTTAAGGAGAAATATGCCAAAACGAACAGATATCAACAAAGTATTAATCATCGGATCCGGTCCAATCATTATTGGTCAGGCCTGTGAATTTGACTATTCAGGAACTCAGGCATGTAAAGCACTGAGATCTCTGGGCTTTGAAATTGTTCTGGTCAATTCAAATCCAGCAACAATCATGACAGATCCTGGAACTGCCGATGTTACCTACATTGAACCACTCGAACCCCACGTATTGGAAAAAATCATTGAAAAGGAAAGGCCTGATGCCTTACTTCCCAATCTTGGCGGTCAAACCGGCCTAAATTTATCGTCAACACTTCATCGGAATGGTGTGTTAGATAAATATGGCGTACAGGTCATTGGCGTAAACATTGATGCCATTGAGCGCGGGGAGGATCGTACAGCTTTTAAAAATACAATGACGCGCCTGGGTATCGAAATGCCGAAAAACCAGACAGTTAACTCTGTTGAAGATGCTGAAAAAGCGGCGGAAAAACTGGGTTACCCGGTTGTGATTCGTCCGGCCTATACAATGGGCGGCACAGGCGGCGGCTTGGTATACAATGTCGAGTCCCTCAGAGAAATTGCTGCACGCGGACTTGCTGCCAGTATGGTCAATCAGGTATTGATTGAGGAATCTGTATTGGGATGGGAAGAACTTGAGCTTGAGGTGGTGCGTGATGCCAAAAATCAAAAAATTACTGTCTGCTTTATTGAAAATGTCGATGCAATGGGCATTCATACAGGCGATTCTTACTGTACAGCCCCCATGCTGACAATCTCTTCTGATCTTCAGGAAAAACTTCAAAAATATTCCTATGATATTGTCGATGCCATTGAAGTTATCGGCGGCACCAACATTCAGTTTGCCCATGATCCCAAGACAGGTCGGGTTGTTGTTATTGAAATCAACCCCAGAACATCACGTTCATCTGCATTGGCATCAAAGGCGACAGGGTTTCCCATTGCCTTTGTTTCATCTCTTCTGGCCGGCGGCCTTACAATGGATGAAATCCCCTATTGGCGCGATGGTACCCTGGAAAAATATACGCCTTCAGGCGATTATGTGGTTGTAAAATTTGCCAGATGGGCCTTTGAGAAATTTGAAGGCGTTGAAGACAAACTTGGCACACAGATGCGTGCTGTGGGCGAGGTGATGAGTATTGGCAAGAATTATAAGGAAGCCTTTCAAAAAGCAATCAGATCTTTGGAAAACAACCGATATGGGCTTGGTTTTGCTAATAATTTCAATGAACTGCCATTGAATGATTTAATGAACATGCTCAATTTTGCCACCAGTGAACGTCAGTTCATCATGTACGAAGCCCTGAGAAAAGGAGCTTCCATTGAATCATTATATGAAAAAACCAGTATCAAACCCTGGTTTATCGAACAAATGAAAGAACTTGTTGAACTTGAAGAAAAAATTATTGCAAATGCCAATGACAACATGATTCCCAACGATCTACTCATTCAGGCTAAAAACGATGGCTTTTCGGATAAATATCTGGCACAAATTACCAGAATGGATGAACCTGAATTACGTCAGGCACGCCTTTCTCTGGGAAAAAATGAAGCCTGGGAGGCTGTACCTGTCAGTGGCGTTGAAAATGCCGCCTATTATTTTTCAACCTACAATGCGTCAGACACTGTTGACATCACAGACAACAAGAAAATTATGGTACTGGGTGGAGGCCCCAATCGGATTGGTCAAGGGATTGAATTTGATTATTGCTGTGTTCATGCGGCCTTTGCCATTCGTGATGCAGGTTATGAATCAATCATGGTAAATTGTAACCCTGAAACAGTGTCCACCGACTATGATACTTCAGACAAGCTTTATTTTGAGCCATTGACTGTTGAAGATGTTTTAAGCATTTACGAAAAAGAAAAGCCAGAAGGTGTTATTGTCCAATTTGGCGGACAAACGCCGCTGAATATTGCGAATGATCTGGAAGCGGCGGGCGTTAACGTATTGGGAACATCGCCAGATACAATTGATCTCGCGGAAGACCGAGATCGTTTCAGAATTATTATGAGAAATCTTGGCATCCCCCAGCCCGAATCCGGCATGGCCAGTAATCTAGACGAAGCGTTGCGTATTGCGAAAAACATTGGTTATCCGCTCATGGTTCGTCCTTCGTATGTGCTGGGTGGTCGCGCAATGGAGGTGGTCTGGGATGAGGACATGCTGAAAAGATATGTCACCGCAGCTGTTGATGTATCGCCAGAACGTCCGATACTGATTGACAAATTTCTTGAAGATGCCATTGAAGCTGAAGCTGATGCCTTAGCTGATGGCACAGATGCTTTCGTTCCCGCAGTGATGGAACATATTGAATTGGCAGGCATTCATTCTGGTGATTCTGCCTGTGTGATTCCGCCAATCAGTATTCCCAGAAAACACCTTGAAACCATTGTAGATTATACCCGAAAAATCGCTATTGAAATGAATGTTGTGGGCCTCATGAATATTCAATACGCCATTTGTAATGATCGCGTATATGTGCTTGAAGCCAATCCTAGAGCTTCGCGTACTGTACCGCTTGTATCAAAAGTATGTAATATCTCAATGGCAAGTCTGGCAACAAACATCATGTTGGGCAAACGCATATCAGATTTAAATCTCAAGCAGCGATTGATTCCGCACTTTGGTGTAAAAGAAGCGGTTTTTCCATTTAAGATGTTTCCAGAAGTTGATCCGCTCCTTGGACCGGAAATGCGTTCAACAGGAGAGGTTCTGGGACTGTCAGACACCTTTGGTATGGCTTTTTACAAAGCCCAGGAAGCAACCGGTACCGCATTGCCAACTGAAGGGGCCATTTTAATTACTGTCAATAACCGAGATAAGGACAGTATGCTTGAATCTGCCCGGATTTTTGCGGAACTGGGATTCAAGATATTTGCAACAAAGGGCACACAGGCATTTTTAACCAAAAATAATATCAAAGCGGCGTATATCAACAAAATTGGATATGGCCGACCAGATATTGTTGATGCGATTAAAAATGGTGAAATACAACTGGTCATTAATACACCGAGCGGTAAAGAAACAGAGGAAAAAGATTCGTATATCAGACAATCTGCCATTACCTATCAAATTCCTTACATCACAACCACTGCCGCTGCATTGGCCGCGGCAAGAGGTATTGCGAGGCGATTGAAAGGGGATGCTGTGTTGAAATCACTTCATGAGTATCATGAAGATATTGGGCGGTAATCCTTTTTGAGGAAGGCGCATATATCTTATCATTAAGGAATTCTTTGAAAACTGCTTAAGAATACCCCAAGATTAACAATTTCGTTTTATCTGGGTCGTACAAAAAAATAAGATCGTGTAGAGACGTAGCATGCTACGTCTCTACAGTACAAAACCCCCCAATATGAACATTGTTTGAAAAGACATTTTCATTATCAGGATCAAAAACAATGCAACCATTCAAAAACAAACCAGAAATACCATTATCCGAAAACGAGTTCAACAGATTTCAACAGCTCACCCACGAGCGCACGGGCATATTTTTTGGTCCAAGACGTCGGACTGACCTTCAACGCCATATCAATAAGCTTTTAAAGAAACAAAACACATCCGACATAAATTCACTGTACCAAAATCTTGCACTCCATGAAACAAACAGTCCGATTTGGGACATGTTTATCGATGCAATCATTGTTGGAGAAACATATTTTTTTCGAGAAAAACTACTATTTCAGGCGCTACAACAAATAATTCTGCCAGATATTATTCAAAGACACCAAAATGATAAAAGCTTGCGAATTTGGAGCGCTGGTTGTTCCACAGGTGAAGAGCCCTATTCTCTATCAATGCTTCTGGATCAATTGTTGGGACCAGAAATTAAGCTTTGGCGAATATTTATTTTAGCGACAGATATCAATAAGCCATCGCTAAAAAAGGGGATTGATGGCCTGTATCGAAAATGGTCGCTTCGCCAGACACCCGATAATATCCTTTCAACATACTTCCAAAAAGAAAATGATTTATATCGGATTAGAGAAGATATTCAAAAACGTGTTATGTTTTCATACCTGAATCTCAAAGATCCTGTTTATCCAGACCTTTCCACCTGCACCCATGCGATGGATCTAATCCTGTGGCGTAATGTTGCCATTTATTTATCTGATAAGGTTATTGCAGATGTTTTGAAACGCTTTTATCAAAGTCTGATGCCTTTGGGGTATTTCAATATCGGGGCATCAGAAGCTGGCTATATGGGATCAACACCATTTGTTTCAAAGCAATATTCCGGCGCGTTTATTTACCAGAAACTCCCATCCCCCAAACAATCTTCGATCTTTCCAGGACAAACTGATAAAAAATCAATTTCCATGGAAAAAAGGACAGAATTCAACAAAACTTTTCCATTTAAAGCAGAACCGCCCCGCAAACCGGAACCTGTTTTATCGGCAAAGAACTTACTCGAACAGGCAAAACAGTTTGCAAAAGATAGAAATTATATATTGGCCATTGATCGATTTCGATCATACTTAAATAAAAATGCAAGTGATGCCGATGTATGGTATCAACTGGCAAGGGTTTATGCCAATAGTGGTGATTTAAAACATGCAAAAGCAGCATGTATTTCAGCAATTAATCAGGATCCATTACTGGTTAAAGCTTATTATATCAGCGGATTAATCCATGAAGAAAAAGGTGAACTTGAACTGGCCATTCAGGATTATAAAAAAACGTTGTATTTGCAATCTGATTTTGTGTTGGCCCATTATCATTTATCTACTATCTATCTGCAAATTAATGAAGAACAGCAGGCAGAACGACATCGTATTCATGCAATCCGAATACTTTCGAGACGTCAAAGAGATGAAATTTTATCGGGCGCAGATGGTCTGACTGTTGAACAACTATTGGCAATGATTTCATAAAAAATAAAAATTTTTTTGAAAGATTTTTTTTGCCAACCTGTATAAAAATTATATCGTTGGCAAAGTTTTTTTATCAGGCAACAATTAAAAAGGTTGCAAAACTAAGGAGGTAGAAAAATGAAAAAGATGAGTAAACTTTTCATGTCATTTCTGATGGTATCAGTATTTCTTATTCCACATGCGTTTGCAGGTGTCGGCGCGGATGGAACAATTTATTTGAGAGATATCAATGCAGACAAGAAGGTTGGACTGCATGATATCATTTATGAGATGCAATTACTATCAGGTATGCGTCAACTCAAATATGTGTCTGAGGCCGATTCAAATGGTCAGATCGTGATCGTGGCTGAAAGCGGCACAATACAAGGAGTTGTGACTGAAGACACCGGTGATGCCGAGGTCTGGATCGTTATCCCTGATGCATTAATTGTATGTGTATCAGAAAAGGGTGAACGATTTACCCAAAAATCCGCTGAGGATGGCAGTTTTCGCTTTGAAAGTCTCCAGCCCGGGCAACATGTTCTGGCTGTCTCTCAACCAGGGTATGCTTCCACCCGAATCAAGGTGGACGTTGAGCCTGATACTGTTGTCAGAGTTAATGTTCGACTGAAAAAACTGGAGGATGTCAATGGCAAGGTTGCTGGTCATGTCTTGACACCCGGACAGGATGGCCAGTTAAAACCTTTGCCAGGTGCAACAGTCAATATGTTGATGATTCCAGAGAATTTTATTGATGATCTGGTCAGGTCAAATATTGAAAATTCAGAAAATCCTTTCCGAAAAACTCAAACAGATGAATCCGGGGCTTATGTTTTGGATGAAATTCCTGAAGGCCGCTATTTTGTTATGGCCAGTCAGACAGGATTTCAAAAGGTTTTAAGTATTGTCAGTGTAATCGGTGGCGGGATTAGTAAGCGAAATATGGTACTTTTTCCCGAGCTTTCCGAAGAGACTGGCACCTTGATGGGCAAAGTAGTAGAAAAAGCCCTGCATATCAGTGCAGATGCCTGGGAAACTTATTATCCGGTAACAAATGCGAAAGTCAGCCTGGTTATGGTTGAAAATGGAACTGTTACAGAAATCGTTCCAGGTGTTGTATCCAATAACAAAGGAATTTTTTCCTTTGTTAATGTCCCAGTTGGCGAATGCACACTGGTCGTTCGACATGACAAGTTTGAAGAATATCGTCAGAAAATTGTTATCAAGCCGGGATCAAGCAAACTCTTGCCTGTGATCAATCCAAATGGTTCTTACATAGAGATTGATGGTAACAATGTGGACACTGATAATCCTCAATGGTCCATTTCTGATCCGGCCAAGTCTGCCTATGCTTTTCTCAATTTCATTCAAAATGTCGGTTCAGGCTGTTTTTGTATCGATCAATATATGAATTGGCATCAGGATACACAATTTGTGCGTGTTGTTCTGACACGTATTGAATTGCCCCAAAAAGCCATGCTGTCAGGGCATGTATCCACCATTGATGGTGATGACACCACCGCAGTAAAGAAACCCATTCCTGGCGCAACTGTGGTTGCAGTGCCCTATTTTCCATATCCGACATTGACCGCATCAACCGATGATATCAATGCTGATCCAGGTTTTGCACCATTGCCAAACTTTAAAACCGAAACCAATGAAAATGGCTATTATGAATTTACCGATTTACCAGTCGGATATCTTGCAGCGGGTCAGTTGACATATATTGTTGCAGTATATACACCCAATTTTGAAAGCAGCAAAGATAAGGTCAATGTTATTCCGGGTAAAATGGTTACACATGATGTTGTTTTAAGGCCTGAGGGGGTTATCGCTACACTGGGGGGGCAGGTATACGATAGCTCGGTTAAATGCGACGATAATTCGGAAAAATGCTTTGTTCCTATCGAAAATGCGGATGTCTCACTTTTTCCAATGCATGAAACCGGTGATATCTTACCCGCAGTTCAAGGGGTGCATGTAAAAACTGATTCTGAGGGCAAATATTACTTTCCCAGACTGGCAGCCATTGAATATCAGATGATTGTAAACGCTGATAATTATTTGGCTTTCAGACAAACAATCAAGCTGAAATCCGGTAATAATGATTCTATTGACGTTGGTCTTGAACCACTTGAACAAAAATTGCGTGTAAAGGGCGTTGTGAAGACACGTTCTGAGGATTGTAGTGATGGCGTTTGCGAAAAACCGGTTCCTGGTGCAATTGTATATGCCTATCCTGAACTTTCTGACAACAACTTGATCCACGAGCAGTATGCGAAAACCTATACCGATGAAAATGGTGTATTTCAATTTTTTAATGTACCTGAAGGCACCTATCATGTTGTAATCAGTGCCCGTGGATTCAATAAATATGAGGATATCGTTGATGTTCCACCAGAAGGTCTCCTGGAATTGGAATATTATATTGATCCAATTACCGAACAGGGCAGTGTGAAAGGCCATGTTTTCAATGGTGCGACCAATTGTGTTGGCACCAATTGTATTACCAATATTCCAGGTGCAGAAATTACCTTGCTTCCAATTTTTTCAACCGATCCGAACATGAATATTGAACCTATGTTTCATGCAATTACCAATGAACGCGGCTATTATATGATTGAAAACATTCCTGCGGGTAAATATCAGATAACTGCACGTGCTGAAATGTTCAAACCATGGGAAGGTTTTATCGAAATTCCTCAGGGCGCAGAAACTGTTCAGGATATTACATTGCTGCCAGAAAATTCCATTTCTGCATTAAAAGGCAATGTGTTTGATGGCAATACCGCAACCGGAGAAATGTCTCCTGTACCCAATGCATCGGTTCTTCTGGTTTCGATGAAAAACGCCACATGGATTGCGCCAGTCAGAACTGAAACCGATGAACAGGGTCATTATTATTTCAAAGATATTCCATCAGGCGAGTATCAATTGACTGTTCGTGCGGATAAATATCAACCATTTGAAACGCGTATTTATATCCCAGCTGGTGAAACATTGGAAAAGAATATTTTCCTTGAACACTTTGTTGGTGAAGCAACGATTAAAGGGATGGTGCGAGATGGTTCAGTTAGATGTGATACCGATACTGAGCGATGTATTGTACCCATTGCCGGTGCACATATTCAGCTGTATTTTTTGACTCCAGACAGCAGCCTGCAAATACCCAATCTGGAAACCACTACAGATGATCATGGCGTGTATGAACTTGCGGGCATCCCCACAGGTGAATATGTGATGAAGGTATGGGCTGATGGATTCCAGGAGCGAAAAGACACCATTCAAATCAAGGAACTGGAAAATGAATTGGACGTGCTTCTTTTCCCAATGACACCCATTGTGCATCTGAAAGGTCAAATCCTTGATGGTCTGGTGGATTGCGATGATGGTGCCGATTGTATTCTGCCTGTTCCAAACGCACGAATTGAGTTGTTTCCTGAACTTGGAATTGAAAATGTCAATCCATTTTTTACTGTAGCCAATGAACGCGGCTTTTATGAATTTATGGATATTCCATCAGGTCGATATGTCATCCACATTGAAGCAGATAAGTACCAGGAACGTACTGAACATATTAATATTTTTGAGGATACTGAACGTAGTTTTGAGTTAATTCCGGCCACTCTATGTGAAAGCAATTTGGATTGCTCAAAAAGTGAATTTTGTGCCAAACCCACAGGCGAATGTGAAGGTGATGGCATGTGTCGTCCCCGTCCGGAAGCATGCCCTGACTATGAAGAACCTGTCTGCGGCTGTGATGGAAACACTTATAGCAATGAATGTTATGCAGCGTCCAGTGGTATCAATGTGCTTCATCCAGGAGATTGTCGCCCTGAACCAAAATATGGCATTCTTAAAGGGACAATTTATGAATCTGTTGATACAGCTACTGATATAAATATTGTTCCACAGCCCATTGCGGGTGCTGACATTTATCTGGTAGAGTTGTTGTCTTCAGATGAAACATATTTCCCGGAAGAATTTAAAATGCGGTCCAATGATGATGGGACCTATGCATTTGAAAAATTACCGGTGGGGAAATACACCATTGTTGTTCGTGCATATGGATATCAGGCATGGAAAGGTGAAATTGCAATTGTTCAGGATACGCCAACGATCAAGGATGTTTATCTGATCTCATTATCTGCAGAGGCTTCTGTGAAAGGCCTGGTCAATGGTGTTGTTGTTGAATGTGAAAATTCAACTGAACCTGATGCCTGCCTTGAACCCATTGCTGATGCATTAATCTTACTGACACCCCTCAAACTGATAATTGATACATCAGATGACACAATCGACAACATGATCGAACCCATCAAAACCCGAACTGACGACAGGGGCCAATATTTTATTGAATCACTCTCATCCGGCGCATATAATATGTATGTCGAAGCAGCAGGATGGAAAATATGGGAACAAATTATTACAATCCAGGCTGGCAAAGAAAACGAATTCAATATTAAGCTTGACCGCGAAGCTGAACCCGCTACACTGATCGGTATGGTGAGAAATGGTGCTGTGGATTGTGATTCCAATATCAGTGACTGTATTGTTGGTGTTCCCTATGCAGTGCTGGTATTGACGCCATTTGTCAATGATACCACCATGCAATCAATCACTGTTAAAACAGATGGTTCAGGACAGTTCAAAATTGATAATTTGCCTGTCCTTCGATATTCATTGACAGTTAAGGCTGAAAATTTCGAACCTAAAAGAATAGATATTTCTCTTAAATCCGGTATCAATGAAAAAAATATTGAATTGATGCCATTAACCCAATGCAAGGATAATTCACAATGTCATGCAGATGCATTTTGCAAAAAACAGACAGGTGTCTGTGACAATGATGCCGGAATTTGCAGACCACGGCCAAAAGAATGTATTATGATATATTCACCTGTTTGTGGGTGCAATGAGCGAACCTATGATAATGAATGTTTCGCAAACAATTCTGGCGTGAATATTTTGTATGAGAGTGAGTGTCAATCTGATCAAGAATAAATGATCATCGGGACGAATATTTTTGTATTCGTCCCGCAATCGTATTTCAGTTAGCGTTTATACGTTTTCGGATAGAAAAAAGTTCGTCCAACTTAAGTATTCGCTTAGGAAGACTCGGAAAATAACATGCGCATTATTTTTGATCGTCCAAAATAATAAGATCGTGTAGAGACGTCGCATGCGACGTCTCTACACGACATTTACCTCAAAACAACAATATCAATAATGGGGAAGTTATTTTCAGAGAAGACCTTAGTTCCTACCTGGTGAATGGAAAGAATCAATTTCCATGCATTTCCAACCAGAAAATGCTTGACTAATACATACTCCTGGCATAATATAATTATTTTAGGAGAGAGGGAGTCATCATTTGAAAAAATGATTTTTCTAACACTAGATTTAACCGATGGTAAGTCCAATGGATTAAATTCAAACAGACTTACCCTAACACGAAGGAAAGCGTATGTCTTGGGATTGGGAAAAACTTCAAAAACAACAACAACGGCAATACAACAAGGCCCCTACCCCACCAAATTGGGATCATATTTCTGAGAAGTTCAGCAAGTTCAAACATTTTAAAGTGCCAGGCACTTGGCTTATTGGGCTTTTATTGCTTCTCATTTATGCGGGGTCGTCCATGTTTTTTACAGTTGAAACCGATCAGGCAGGTGTAGTGCAACGATTTGGCAAGTACCATCGAACAGAAGGCCCTGGTCTGAACTTTAAGTTACCAGCAGGGATTGAAAAAGTGACCAAAGTCAAGGTAAAATATGTTTACAAAGAAGAGTTTGGGTTTCGTCCCATGCGTCAGATTAAACAAACCCGATTTTTGGCAGATTCTGAGCAAAATGTTTCTTTGATGCTCACAGGTGATTTAAATGTCGCGGTAGTTCCATGGATTGTTCAATTCAGAATTCAAGATCCTTATCTTTATTTATTCAAGGTTCACGATGTTCGCCGATTACTGAGAGATTTGGCTGAAGCAACCATGAGATTGGTTGTTGGGGATCGCAGTATTAATGAGGTTATCAGCAAGCGAGAAGAAATTGCTGATCAGGCAAAGATCTTTCTTCAAAAAGAATTGGATCAGGCGCAAACAGGCATTCATATCGTGACTGTTGAAATGAAAAAAACAAATGTGCCTCAAAAAGTTCAACCCTCATTTAATGAAGTCAATCAGGCCATTCAGGAAAAAGAAAAGGTCATCTATCAGGCCAAGGAAGATTATAACAAGGCCATCCCTGCTGCTCGTGGAGAGGCAGAGCGTGCAATAAAAGCTGCTGAAGGTTATGCCCTTGACCGAATTAATCGCGCAAAAGGTGATGCAGACCGGTTTATATCACAGTATAATAAATATATTCATGCTAAAGATGTTACACGCCGCCGGATGTATCTTGAATCCATGAAAAAAGTTTATCCAAAACTTGGAAAGGTATTTGTTATTGATGCTGACCAAAAGAATATCTTACCGCTCATTAATCTGGAGACATTTTCAAAAAATTTGCCCGCCGAGAAAAACGATCAGGCCAGTGATAAAGGAGGTCAAAAATGAATGCAACAATGACAATTATTAAAGAAAATAAGGAGGTTATCAGCGTAACCACATTGATCGTTTTTGCAATGATATTCTTTTTATCTGCATATACAGTCGATGAAACTGAACAAGTCGTTATTACGCAATTTGGCAAGGTTATGGGAAATCCCAAAATCGAACCAGGATTGTACTTTCGGGTGCCATTTATTCAGCATATCAATAAGTTTCCCAAAAATTTGCAGGAATGGGATGGCGACCCTGGACAAATCCCCACTCTCGATAAAACGTATATCTGGGTGGATACATTTGCACGATGGTTAATTGTGGATCCTGTGAAGTTTTTTCAAACAGTGACAAACATCAATAGTGCCCTTGGGAGACTTGATGATATCATTGATCCAGCTGTGCGCAATTTTATTACATCATATCCATTGATCGAAACTGTTCGACAGACCAATCGGAAGATGGATACCTTTGAAATGGGCATGGATGAAAGCAATGAGCGCCATATCGGAACGATTAAAGTTGGGCGGGAACAAATTACTGAAGGTATTCAAAAGCAAGCCATACCTAAATTGCGAGAATTTGGTATTGAGCTGGTTGATGTTAAAATTAAGCGGGTCAATTATGTGGAACAGGTGCGAGAATCTGTCTATGGTCGTATGATTGCCGAACGTAAACAAATTGCTGAAAAATTTCGATCTGAAGGGCAGGGAGAGGCCCGAAAAATTTTGGGTAAAAAAGAACGTGAGCTGAAACTAATCACTTCTGTGGCATACAAGACTGCCCAGGAAATTATGGGACAGGCTGATGCTGAAGCAATTTCCATTTATGCCAATGCGTATGAAAAAGATCCTGATTTTTACTCTTTTATCAAAACATTGGATAATTATAGCACCACAATTAACAAAGAGACCTCGCTGATCTTGTCAACTGATGCTGAATATCTTAAATTTTTTAAAGGGTATTCAAATTAAATAATTGTTCAGGAATTATAATTTGGGGGGGAAATGATTGGCAATTTGTTTCAATACACATGCCAATTTGCGCAGGAAGGTGTTTTTTTATGCTATAGCGGACCAACGTCACATGAGGTTTTGGTTAGTACTGGCAATACCTTAAAACAATTCCTTGAGGACAACAGAGTAGATAAAAAACAGTTTTATTGTATCTTTTCTGTTTACGTGGAAATGTTTGAGAATATTATCCGCTATGGTATTGATTTATTTGGTGACAATTCACACATGGAAAATTGTCGATATCCATATGGTATTATTACAGTGGCGTTTAAGAATGATCAATTTACCATAAAATGTGGCAACATTATTGCTCTGGAACAAAAAAGTAAATTAAAACAATACTTAAATACGATAAAATCCATGGACCCCCAGATTATTCGTGATTTTTATCGAGAGAAACGAAAACAAAAGGTTGAATCAGAGTGCAAAGGCGCTGGCCTTGGATTGATCGAAATTATCCGAAAGTCCAGCCAGCCCATTGTGTTTTCTTTTGACTATATTGATGATTACTTTCTGTTTTTTTCTATGACAGCAGTTATTTGAAGGAGTTTGCCATGAAAAACCTTGAAATACCAAAATCAAAAACAACGCCCGAAATCCTTTTCAATTTGTCTACAAATGAATTGTCAATCAAGGGGGAATCCTTTCCTGAAAACACATCAGAGTTTTATGCCCCAGTATTTGAATGGTTGGAACAATATTTAAACACACTTACCGATCAGGTGGTTATTGTTAATATTGAACTCGTCTATTTTAATAGTAGCAGTTCCAAGGTGTTGATGGATCTGTTTGATATGCTCGAAGATGCTGTTCAGGATGGAAAAGAAATTACAGTCAACTGGCGTTATGATGAAGACAATGAAATGGCTGCTGAATATGGTGAAGACTTTATGGAAGATTTGGAGAATTTGCCATTTCATTTGGTCGAAATCGAATGAATAGTCGGTGAAATTTAATCGTTCAAGTATTATTAGGACATTATTTTCCTTATGATCCTGATGCCTGTGACCCGAATAAGATTCATTTTTATAATTTCAGTAAAAGATGGGAGAAAGCTTTTTCACAAGGATAAAAAGGAGATAAAAAATGAACGAAAATGAAAAGAATATGCCAATTACATCTGATATACAAATGTTAATCGCAGGGAATATTCCTAATACAAAATATTTTGATAGTCGTTTTGACCATTTACAGTTTCAGGCAGATGAGTTACGCAGGAATCAGGAATTTTTTCGTGAACAAGCACGTGATCTTAAACTGGACATGGATCGTAAATTTTCCGATGTTGATAAGCATTTTGATACATCTCGACAGGATATGCTTGAGCGTTTTAAACAGGTAGATAAACGCTTTGAGCAGGTAGATAAACGTTTTGAGCAGGTAGATAAACGTTTTGAGCAGGTAGATAAACGTTTTGATGAGTCTCGACGCGATATGAAAGAAAGATTTGAGCAAGTGGACAAACGCTTAGAACAAGTCATTGGGTCTATTGAAAAATTAGGAAGTAAACTTGACAAAAGAGATGAACTGCATAGATCTTTTACATTACGTATGTTTTCACTTGCAATAACGATTTCGCTCTTTGGAGTATTTGGGGTATTTATTAAAACACTTGGCATAATTTAGCTTAGGAATGCTCGAAAAATAAATTCCTCATTTACTTATGTGCGAAGAACGTGTAGGGGCGAACCTTGTGTTCGCCCATCGTACATAGGAACGAAAACGTTATTAGTTCGAGGGCGAACATAAGGTTCGCCCCTACATCGGGCTGGCACATAAGTAAATGGGGAACTTATTTTTCGAGTTTTCCTTAGAGCGAAGATTACGTTTGCCCCCGACAAAAACAGGCACCTAACCTATGTACCAAAACAAACGTTGTGGCAAACATTATGTTCGCCATCAAACTGCTGGTAAGCGTTGCAACGTTTATTCTGAAGTTTTATCTTTACTCTCTACCGTATTTTTTTTGCCTGTCACCTGACAGGCATCGCGCATTCATGTTGAAATGCCCAGTTTGGGCAAAATATATAATTGCATCAAAAAATAGAACGCAATTATGATAATAAATATGATAAAATCTCTCATTAATGTCTCCTCATAATTTGTTAATTGCCTTGTAGATGAATCCAAGCCATTTTTCTAATAATTACCCTGATTTGATTCTTTCCAATACAGGTCAAATTGACCATTTTTCTTCAAATGTTTTGAGTGTAACCAAAATTGCCGGTGAATAAAATACGCTTCTCATAAAGTCGGATATTGTTTTTCTTAGCCCTGAAAGGGCAGCAACATACCAGCCCAGGGCAGCGCCCTGGGTAAAAATCAAGCA
>Ga0272440_1001869_pt1 | contig 16835 bp, 9 predicted proteins | sample SSMMMBAug17_FD_192440 | JGI IMG/M metagenome (GOLD analysis project Ga0272440, IMG submission 192440) | Marine sediment archaeal communities from Little Sippewissett salt marsh, Falmouth, MA, United States - SSM-MMB-Aug17 | ecosystem: Environmental > Aquatic > Marine > Wetlands > Sediment ... | reverse complement strand
GGAAATGAATATTTCTAACTTTTCTCATACTGTTTTGATAGCAGTCTATACTGGTGGACTAATTATTGGCGCTAATGGGGGACATATTTTCGGCGAAGGTGGGGGTGATTATTTTCGGCGATGACACCATATATGTTGAAACACTGCACGCAAAGCATTTGTTGATGGTTTCCATTTATCTTTTGTTACACCCTTTATCATGAAAGATATTCCTTTTAATTTATTAAAGGATTGAAACAACGTTTCTTCATTAACGTGATCTATATAATCTAAATGCCACACAGCTTGGGTATATGAATCTACTATTGCTGCTATGTAAGTCCTTAAGCATGGTTCTTTCTGAAACCCCTCATCTTCCTGAAAATATCCATTTGATTGAGCCCCGGATATTGATAGCAATTCATCTGGATGATAGTAACCTATCCATTGAAACCAATTCAATATTGTTTGCTTGCTTTTTACTGGATGACCTGTCAATGACGTTATCTCTTGTAAAAATTGTAAACTTGTTCCTTTTGTTGTCAGCCCTTCCAAAACAGTTCCTATTACATCGACCCCATAATGTTTCTCTCTTGCAATAATGATGGCAAAACAGAAAATATATTTCCACAATTTTTGCATTGTACCTGCCTGATCTTTTTACTCTCTTTAAATCCTTTAAGAATAGGAATGCGAGGATTTGGACGAAAACCTTTTAATCGATATGTTCGATCTTTTTTGTTACAACCTGGTTCATGTCCATTATTTGGTAGGTACTGATCTATATCTGGTAGAACATTTTGTTTAAACCATTTTTTATCTAAAAATTGTTCATCATAAGGAATAATTCCTGTTTGATTACCTCTTTTTGAGTAGCAAAATTTTTGTTTCTTCAGATCTATTTTTCACGTTTTCAAACTCGGTCAAAAAATATCAAAATATGTCGAAATAGCTAACCAGCTGTCTTTATCCATTTGACTCAAAAGGGATAAAAGGTAATCAATATCTTCTTCATTCAAAATTTTTGCAGGCATTTTATCTGATGGTGTCATCCAATCTAACGACAAAGGCACATTTGTAACAATGGCCAAAATTTGCTCTCTTCCAGGAATTCCTGTTACGTTAAATGCTTTGTAAATAGAATTATCAAGCGGAAGAACTATCCTCCCTGATGTAATGTTTGTTTTCGGAGCAAACCATGATGGGCAAAGACAATATATTTTTCCTTCAGGGCCTATGTCAATAAGAGTCAGGTATCCATCCTGATCAGATTCAATAACAACACATACATTTGAACCAATTGAAAAATGATGTTGAACATTAAACTGCGGTTCACCTAACCCTCTTGATAAATTTGTCAATTTGTCTCTATTTACTGATTCAAATGGCACTGGCCAAATTTTATCTGTAAAACTTGCAGCAGAAATCAATCCATTTAAATTATTACTGATACGTGTAAATTGATTAAGACTGTCTTTTTTAAACCTTTTTTTTTGTAGAGTTGTTAAATCATGTCTTGAATTTTTTATATCATTAATGGCCACTGCATCAATTATTTGAGAAATAACATTTTCAATAGTATTATTAAAAGCTTCAATCCATTGCCAGCCTGTAAGCCAAAATTTAATTTGATCAGAATAACTAATTTTATCCAATAATACAGGTAAAAAAGAGCAATTATAATCCCATGCGAGTAATATTTCTTGTAGTACATTTTTTGAATGAATTGAAGCATTTGAACACATCAGCATAAAGATACTACTTTTTTGAATCCCCTTTGTTATTTCCAACCCATAAACAGAAGTAGCACTAATTTTTTTTTTATCAATCCATACATTAATGCCTGCATTAATTAAATGATCTACAATTGAAAAAACACGTTCATTATCTTTGCTCGCGTAACTCACAAAAATATCATGCATTATTTTTATATCCTCTCAGCTTTATTTTTATATTTTTATTCAGGCTTAACGTTAAAAAAATATTGTTTGGAGTTTTGATTGAGAACAAAAGGATTATCAACTATTGATTCAGGTTGATCAGTTTCTTCAACATTAATTTCAATACCAACCTGAACTTTTTCATAAAACGTGCCACTGAGTTTTAACAGTTGCCCATCAATTGTGTAATCAATCCATTTATTATGGTTTAGCCATTTAACATCCCAACGAATATACCCGATATAACCAGAAACGACAATAAATTCAGAATAATATTTTCCAATAACAGCATCAGGAAGATGTTTAGGATAAAATTCCAATGAAGAAGATAATGCGTTAACATTAAATTGAAAATAATCACCTGAAAAATGTTCACCATTGCTATCAATAATATTTATTTTCAGGATATGCTTTTTGACTCTATCAGGAGTTCCATATAAAATACCATTTTGAGAATCAAACTTTAGCCATTTTGGAACATTGCTATTTTCATTTGAGGATAAAGACCATTCATAAGGTGGATAACCTCCAGTAGCATATAATGCCATTTCAAATGGAATATTGTATACAGGGGATGGTATCTTTTCTGTGATTAATTTTAAAGGCAAGGATTTAACAACAATATTAAATTGTTGAGGTCCAGTAGTGTTTAATATTTTTCTATTCTTATCTTTTTTCTTTAAAGGAGAATCATAATCAGTTGCAATTATAGAAAAATTAATATCAGATATTTTTTGGGGAATGCCTTGAATTTGCAATTGTGGGCCATTGAATTTAACATCGATCCACTCTGGCTTTTGCTTTTTCCATTCAATGTCCCAGTAGATATGTCCTTGAACGTTATCAATAAAAATATTTTGATTATAATTAAATCCAATAATTGCCTCATTTAGGATTTTTGGATAAAATTTAATTTGTAATGGCAAGGGTTTGACTTCTAATGTCAACCACTGACTGATAGCCTTCTTGTTATTGGTATCAGTCACTTCAACTTTAATTTGATAAGAACCTATTGTATCGGGTATACCTGAAATAGTACCGGTTTTGTTATCTAATGCAATCCATTTTGCAATATTTTTTTTCCAGCTTTTAATTTTCCATGTATATGGAGGGTAACCTCCAATTGCTCTTAATTGCGCGAAATACAATGTTTTGTAATTTGCTGTAGGAATTGAGTTTGAAATAATTTCTATTGGTAAAGGAAGTTCAACTACGCGTCCTTTTAATTCTTCATGTATACTGTTTTTTAAATCATCTGAAACAGAAACAATAATATGTGTTTCGCCAATTTCAGTTGGTGTTCCTGAAATAATACATTTTTGACTTGTCTTATCACTAAATATTGTCAATCCTTTGGGGAGGTTTACTTTTTTACATTTTTTCCATTGAAATATGCCTTCTCCACCACTTGCAGGAATTTCATACTCTACTGGTTCTCCTTTTATGAAAATAGGGATAGATTTGTGTACTATTTTTAAAGGATGTAAAGCTGGCCGAACTCTTAATTTATAGATAACATTAAGATGATTTATCAGAGCATCTTTAATGAGTAGCTTAAAAGTATATTCATGTAATCCTTTTGTTTTTGGAATACCACTGATTAAAGGGCCATCAATAATTATGCCTTCAGGTTTTTCTTCAAAAGCCCATTCAAATAGAATGGGCTCAATTAATCCTTTGACAGCAACACAGTATTCATAATTCTCTCCAACTCTGGCATCTGGTAATTGTTTGTATTGAATATTACTTGAAAAGCCATTGGATACAGTACATAAAAGAAAAAATATTAAACTTAAAAAAAATTGTGTTGATTTCATTTGTTTGATCCAATTATTTCAGGTTTGGGCATTTCAGGTATAACTGACCATTTGGGAATGGACAATTTATATGGTTTTTGATTTGGATTTTCATCTTTAATAGCAATAACTATTGAAAAAAGACCTTCTTTTTTTAATGTTCCCTTTATCTCACCTGTTTCGGAATTTATGGCGATACCTGGTGGTAATTTTTCAGAAGAAAAAGTCAATGTTCCATACCCACCCTCTGTAATGATAGCACTTTTAAGCATTGTGTTAACACGTCCATATTCAGGTATTGATAGTGAGGCTTTTAAAGGTATTAAGTCTTTAACAATGATATTTATTTCTTCTACAATAAATGGTTTTCCGGGATTATTTCTGTTTAATTTTGCAGCTCTTCTTGATTCAGTTTGAGAATCTCTCAGTTCAATTTTGAGTTTAGATTCGTATGCTTTTGTTGGTGTTCCATATAGCTCACATGTTTTTTTGTTATATTTAATCCAGCGGTTCAATTTATTTTTAACAATTTCAAGATAATAGGGTTCAATACCACCCATTAAAGAAATGTTAGCTTTAAAGGGAATGTCAACAGTCGCATTCAACGTTTTTGGGAGTATCATTTTTAGAGGATTTTTTTTAGGATCAAAAGGAATTTTTTTGGGTTTAATGTGTATTTTAAAGTTATCACGGATTGCATAGTGACAGTTAACAGTGTTTGATATGTTTTCAGGTTCATCCTGGGTTTGATCTGTTAACGATGAATTGTTAGAAGGTTGAAGTGTTTTTGGTTCTTGATAAAAATACAAACATGCATCACCAAATGTTTCAGCTGAATCCAATTGAAGACTCTTTGTCTTAATATTGTCTATAACAACAACATCAAAGCTGCACAAAACGCTTTTTTTTCTTTTATTTCTCAAAAATTTTGCCTGAATCATACCATTTTTTGTATTCAGGTCCATATAACCATTTTTTTTTAAGCCGTCCCATATAGCGGAGTCTTTTTTTTCAAATGAAGAACTATTAAAAATTTTCTTGTTTTGATCATCATTTTTTATTGTAAGTTTGTTAATATTATCTGCAAAAATAAATGTATATTTTCCAGAACCTCCTGATACAGGAATATTGCTGTAATATTTTTTATAAAAAGATGTTTCTGGTAAATTTCGATCTCCAATAAAAGACAGGGCGTTGTCATCTTTAGGGGTGATAACAGCCATGTAAATCATTAAAAATACAAACATTGTGATCATTAGATTAAAAACAACATCTACAAGAGGTGAAACCATGCTCTCATCATTATTATCTAACAGTAATCCTCTTTTTTTTTTCATCACTCTACCTTGTTCTCTTTAGATTTAATAATAGCACAATAAAATTTTGTTTTTGACGCCTTGTAATACCCTTCGACAATATGAAAATCTTCTAATCTTGAAGGAATTTTTATTTCAAACGCACATTCACAATCTTTTATCGGTTGAAAATTGCATGATTCACATCCTTTTCCTTTTAGAGATTTAAACAACAGGTCAAATATAGAACTATTTATTTTTTCGAAAGATTCAATATTAATGGAGAAACATTTTTTACAAAAGATGTAACCTGTACCATTACATAATCTACATTTAGTGTTGACATATTGCAACTTATCGCCTGCTTTGGATTTATCAACCAGAAATTTTTCCTCTACAATATCTTCCAGATATTTACCTAATATGGCAATAATAGCATTAGTAGAAATATCGGGAAGATAAGAAAAAATACCTGATAATAAAAAAGAAAGATCATCTTTTAAAAGTTTAACAGCGCTGTATCCATATGCATTTGATAACCCACTTGTAATTTCCTTAATATATTCTTTTGTAATTGTTTTACAGTCAGCCTCATTACAGATATAAAAAGCGATATCTTCAAATGCATCTCTTTCAATCTGGCTACTTGTAATACTCATTGCGTATTGCAGCACTAGTAAAGGATCGTTTTTTGCCCCAATTATACTTAAACAATCATTGTAATTATTCGTTTTACGAAAGGTTTCGATCGCTTTTGCCATCTGTTTTTTTGACCAATTTTTTATCATACTATTCGCCTGTAAAATTTTAGTGATAACAGTTGAACCTCCAGGCTCTGCCGGGGTATTTTAAACGATAAAAATAAAAGAAACTCTAAAAGAATATTATATCAGACATTCATTAAACTTACTGATAATCTATTCATTTTTAGTACTCCAGTCTATATTCAGGTGGTATGGATTTGCACATGCCAATTTATATAATTTGATAATTCTTTTTATTTTCCGAATAAATAAGTCTTCATCCTGATGACCTGAAATATCTTGAGAAGCAGCGTTTACAAAATTTTGTGCCACTTGAATATTAATACCTGGATCGTTATTATTGAAAGGGTAATGATCTGTCCAAATATCAATATTTTTATTAATTTTAACAACCTGTTTAATTTCAGCTGTTATTTCATGCAAGATTGAAAATAGTAAAATTCGAATTTTGGATTGAACTGTTTCAGGGTCATCTTTCACTTTAATCATTTCCAAAAGGCTAATATTTTTTGAAGTGATATCATTCAACAAAATGAAATAATGCATAATGTAATCATTTCTTGAATTAATATTAAGTCTCGATTTATTATCGAATTTTTTCCGCCATTCTTTTATGGGCAAATCGTCTTTCACTGAAGATATCATGGGCTGAAACTGCATTGCTAATGCAGCACCTTTAACCTCATTATAATTTCTCATTGGAGGACGACGCATTCGTTTTCCACTATCTAATTTAAGATGTTCAAATGAAATTTTTTCTTTAGATATCATATCAAACAGTGAAATTGAAACTGTTGCCAAATTATGATCATTAATATCACCATCGCTTTCTACTTTCATCTCAACACGAATACGGGAAAAACCTTTTTCATCTTTTGATAGCGCTATTAAATGGCTTTTGAATATAAGATATTGAATTTTTTTATTTTCTAAATCAAACATTCGATAATAAAATGCAATATCAGCGCTCAAATGTTCGTTTAGTGGCACTTCAATTACTTCGGACTCCCTTTTTTGTCCGACTCGTGTTGGTCTTACAAGAATTAACGTGCCAATTCCTATATCTTCACCTTCTCTTCGAATTAAAACACCACAATCATATGGGAGTATCGGTTTTGTTTTTACAATATTGTGTAATCCCAAAATGGATGTATTTGTCATCGTTTCTGGCAAAGAGGGAAAATTATTTTCGCCAAAAAAAAGACGCAATGACTCAAAGAACATGTCAAAACCATGACCTGCTACAACAATTGTTTTATTTGATTGATCCATTAATTTAGAAAGATATGAATGGATAAAGTTTTTTACCTTTCTTAGAACAGGAGCTAAAATTTCATGTATTTCATTTTTTGAAAAAATAATTTCTTTAGTTATCTGATCTTCTATTTCACCTTTATCAAAAGAAGTTCCTTCTAATAATAACGTTACTTCTGATTGACCTGATAATATTGAATAAATGGTTTTATTAATTTCCTCATATAAATGCGTTTTATTGACAAGAATTATTTTCTTATCGTTATTTTTTAAACAAACGATGCCATAGTCTTTTTCAATTTTTTTCTCAATAAGCATCGACCATTTTTGGATACCAACACCAATTAAGCGATATTGTTTTCCAGTCCTGGTAAAATGTTTTAAGGAATCATATGAAAATGCAGTGGAAATAAGCAAATCTTCATCCCATTCAAATAAAATATAAGGAAAATCAGAAACAAATTGTGGTTTTGAAAAAGCAATAAAGGCTGTTGGATATGCAATTACAGATGATCTTACTTTTGGAATTTGTTCAACAATTTTTGTAAAATCTTTTATTCGCGACGTTCTTGTTGAAACAGGTAATATAAAAACCAAATGATCGATTTCTTCTATCATTATAACACGAACTGTTTCTGTACTTTCTAATAGTTGTAATAATTCTAAAAAATATTCGATTACTGTAGATTTAAATTCATCGAGATTAAAGTCAAACAAATCCTTCTTATTTGGAATGAGGAAAGAATTTAGTAAATCAGCCATTAAGATAGTATTTTTTTTTCTTTTAATGGTTTTTCTAATAACATCTTGTGAGATATTTATTTCACACAAAGATTCCAACAAGCATGCTGGTTTTATTGGGTTTGGTCGGCAACTTAGCTGAATCCCTTTTTCTTTGGTCCAGGCAATGCCCAGTACACTCATCTTGTTATCCTTTTTTTTTGCTTATTGGTTTTACTTTTATTGCTCAAGCTGTTTATTAAAACATTCAATCACTGACCAGAAAAATCTAAATAAAACAAGCTGCCTTCTCTACATGTTACAAATAAATATTTTCCATTTTTTGACATATGAAACATATCAATTTCTTGATCAAATTCAACTTTATGCAAGGTCGTTTTTTTGCCTTGTTCAATGATAATTAATTGCTTACTGTGTTTAATACTGGCAATAATATAACCACCTGTAGCTATTGCTAAAAGATTTATGGACTTTAATTTGACAGAATACTTTTTTTCTATTTTCAAATTTTTCATAATAATTATGTTTCCATCAGCTGTAGCCAGGCATATTCTTTCTTCTGTTTTAGGATCAAATGCTAAAGCAGAAATTTTATCATGAATATTAATTGATTGTGTGATTATCTCAAAGGAGGAATTAAGTATGTTCAAAACTGTCGAATTTTCTGATTGTGTTATCCATGAAATACCAACATCAGGATTTACAACAACAGTGCTGACAAATTCTTCATCAATATCGCATATTATTTTAGGATCAGGTGAACTACCATCAACAGGAAATGAAACCAGAGATTTTTTTTCATTATTAATCATTAAAACTACATGTAATGTATCATTATGGGACAAAATACAAACAGAATGCTTCACAAATGTTTCTTCTTCAATAATTCCAATATCTTCTGGAAGGTCATCTATTTGTTCTAAATCATATCCACAAATGCTTTTAGATCCTTCAAAAGCACAGATACATGTATGACCAATAATTCCCAGTCCAATTGTAATTTCAGAAATTGAAATTTTATCTTTACTGACAAGTCTGGTGTGACCACCACCAGGTGTTATTTCAAAAGTTCCTATTAGCAATTCATTTTCACCTGTATTGTCACCGGAATCACGAGTTATTGCAAAATAATGATTGTTTGACGCTATTGAAGTGATTGGGGTATTTGATTGTTCATAAATTTGATTTTTTCTAAATTTGGATAGGTTATTACTTTTAGAATTCCTGATTGATAAGTCAGTATTAGATTTAAAACTTAAAAATTTATGAATCTGCGAAATATTATCGGTAATCTTTTCGACAAAATAATTATTCGTTGAAAGCTGGGCCATAATATGCCGATGACGTCTTGAAAACTGGCTTCGCAAGGGTACTGGAAATTCATAATTTTCAACATAACCTTTAGCGACTTCTTCTGCTTGATCAGATGTAACTTCAAATATTTCCTGTATAAGCATCGAAATGAGTTGTTTTCGAAAATACTCTGACTTGCTTACTGGAAGCATCTTCCCTTCTTGATCATAATAATAGAATTCCTTTAAAATATGATCCATCCATTGCTGCCATCTTATGACAGGCTTTTTATCATCTCCAATAAGGATGTTGCCTTCATCATCAGTCATAAAAAATGATTGTTCAATAAATTTTTGCATTCGTAATACTGGACTATTGTCTTCACCGATGACCATGTTCCCTTCAGAATTTATTAAGAACAATCCTTTTTCAAGAAATTTCTGTAGGCGTAAAACAGGCTTTTTATCATCTCCTAATGTTATTTCATCATCTTTATCGGTAATAAAGAAATTTTTTAATAAGTTATATATCTTTTCATCTTTTTCTTCTTTGATGCAATGAATAGATTTATCAACAGTTTTATCGATTGCAATAATGACCTGGATGGCACTTTTTCTAAATATAAAATGGATCGTTCCAATAAGTGCTAAAGCAAAAAGGCCTAAAAAAGTGGTGTCAAAAGCCAAACCAAGCCCATCAAAACCAACCATTAATTGACTTTGAACTTGAGGTGTCAATCCACCAGAAATAAATAAGGCATTAATTCCATTTCTTAAACCAGCAATCGCACCTGTTACTCCCCAAACAGTTCCAATAAATCCCAGAATTGGTAACACCCACATTGCATATACAAAAGGCTGAAGAGAATAACTGACTTCAGATTCATCTATAGCGCTTAAACGATCATTGTTTTCACGAATAATTTCTTTTATTTTTATATCACTATAGATAAAATCCAATTTTTGGAAACGGGCATATAAACGACCTTTGGAATTAATGTCTGCTTTTTCAGAAATTTTGATAAAAGAAGAGAAAGTATTTTGATTTTTTTTATCAATAATAATTGTATTTATTTTTTTTATATCGTTATTAACCCTGTAGAAAAAAGGGATAAGATGTTTTTTTAAACAAAAAATAGCATAAACAGTAGCAGAAATAAATACACCAAAGATTAAATAGGGAACGATACCTTGCTGGAGGGATCTCTCCAACAAACCTCCTAAAATACCTTTTACATACTTTGAAATGAATTTTTCATTAAAATAAATAATGATTGTGATCACAATTGCAACGAAAGAACTAAGAAGTAAAGAATATATTGTATTTCGTGTTGCTTCCCTGTGGATATGTTCATTATTTATTGTTGAAGAAGACATCACTTATTATCCTCCATGAAATCGTTTGCAATATATCTAAATCCAATATCATTTCTATAAAAAGAACTTAAATCTTTAGATTTAATACGTTGAATAAAATTTTGATTTTTTAATAAATTACAGTTATCTTGCCAACTTCCTCCTGCAACTTTATCTGGTTGTATCCATTCATTAATATTACCAATCATGTTATATATCCCTTCATTTTTTGTTCGACCTTCAGCTAAAGAAAAGACTGGAAGTCGCCTACCCCATCCTGATCTTTGGCTATTACATTTTTGCAAATCAAAAGAATCACCCCAGGGAAATGGATGCTTTCCTGTTGCAGCAGCTAACCATTGTTCATATGATGGCAGTCTTATGATTTGTTTTACTTTGCGAGATTTCCATAAACAAAAAGCCATTGCATCATAAAATGAAATATTGACAACAGGTAGATAACTCTTGTTCATGGGAAAGAAAGGAGATGAGAAATTCCATGATAATGGCAAAGGATGTCCAGTGGCTGTAACAAATTCGAGATATTCTTGATTACTGACAGTATAGATGGCCATTTGAAAAGATTTTATCGATACTTTTTTTCGATCAATAATAATTGTTGATTCAGGAATTCTAACAAGTTTCTGAGGTTGATCGGGTTTAACATTTAAATCCACAACATCTCTAAACCCTACCCATCTAAAATTAGTTTTTGTACGATCTGAAACGCTATTTTCTTGCTCAGCATCATAGACCAGGGGTGATTCTTTACTGTCCAGAAAAGTTAGAGCATATCTCCAGCTATCCAGGAACGACCCTCCTCTAAAAACTTGAGCAAAATAACCACCGGGTTGATAAACTCTTCTATCGACCCATTCAGCAGCATTTCCTACTATATCGCGGACTTGAATATATTCAGGATAAAAACTATCATATTTGTTTACCCGGGTTAATGATAACTCCTGTTCATCATTTTTTTCTAATACTTGCATATTACATTTATTCAAATCAAATTCATCACCCCATGGAAATAATCGTCCATCAATTCCACGAGCAGCTCTTTCCCATTCCCATGCAGTTGGTAAGCGAGTTCCTTTCCACTGTAGGTATGAACAAATAGATTCATATGTTATCGAGACAACAGGATAATTCTCTTTTCCTGGAGGATAAGAACCATCTGTCCAATAATCAGGAATGTGATTATGTTTTTCTTCAGATTTGCAAGTTTCTACAAAAACACTCCATTCTTTATTGGTAACAGGGTATTTTTTTATATAAAATTCTTGTAATGAAACCTTACTTGCTGGATTACAATCTAATGCCTGCTTTTTAAGATCTATCCATAATTCATTGATTACTTTCTTAAAGAAAGTCTCCATTTGTCCATTTAATTGAATTTTTTTTGTCGTAATTTTAATTTCAGCTTCTTTACGGAGCATCATGTGTATCGCCTGATCTCTTTCATTCGTGGACTGATAGCCAACTATAAACGGATTATTTTTACCACCTAATTTGCAATAATCTTCATTGCTAATAATCAAAAGGCACCTGGAAGCTTTACATGAATTTTTCATACTATCGATTACAGAAATACGGATATCATAAGCTATAGGATAAAATGAATGAGGACTTATCGACTCAATGTCTTCTTGAATAAATCCATTAATGTTTATTGTTGATGAATCTGAATTTGTATCCCAGTGAAATTGTTCAGGCAGGCCTTGAATTTCCCATTTAAAGGGTGAAATTCCTCCTTTAACATAGATTTCTGTTTCATATTTACTATTTTTAAAACATATTTCTTTAAAACCTGAATGAATCCGAATTTCTTGGGATTTAGGTGGAAGTGATTTTATATAAAAAGTTTTCGATACATCTTCTTTTCGTTTTGAATCCTTCACAACAACGTCGAAAGCATAGAAGCCGGGGAATTTTAATCTAATTTTCCATTTGTCATTACCCATTTTTTCATTATGTTCAACAATAAATTGTTCATGGGGAATAAAATCAAATTCAAGTTCAGACGATTCTAAGAGAGAACAAATAGAAGCCAGAGAAATGTTTAAATCTTCTCCTACGTTTGTTTCATAATAAACAGGCAACGTTAGCCTTAACCCTGGTCTGGATATTAATAGTTCACCATTTCCTGAACGAATTTCTGGCATTTCATTTTTGTATTGAGGAATGATAGGTTCTTTTGAAAAATTTTCAGGTATCCATTTTTGATAGAAAGTTTTTAAGAACACATAATATTTGTCTGGATCAAAAGTGTCTCCTTCTTTAATTTTATTTTTAAGATATCTTGCTAAAGCATATGAAAATGGAGAATTCTTTCTTTCAGATTTTTCTGGAAATTTGTCCAATGTAACATTGTTTTTATCTGTGGCAGAAAAAGCGACTACTCGCGGTGCATTTATTCCACGAAAAGCATAACGATTTGTAACTGTATTATTTTCCATTGCAACACCAGAATAACAACAGTCAAAAAATAAAGCCTGACATCTGCATGGAAGAGCCCTCAATATACCATATAAATTTCTATACATTAGATATGTTGAAGGCTTTCCCCATTCTGTACCATATGGCATAATATATCCAGGGGATTGTGAAATACCATGACCGGCAAAAAAAAGAACAAAAAGATCAGAATAATCCATATATCGTTTAATTTTGTTAATTGACTCAATAATATCTTCCCTTGTACCATTGCTCTCAATTTGCTTTACTAAATCTATATGCTTTGTATTTGAAACATCACGTACAGACGTTAGCAACATGCCTTCAAAATTATAATATTGTGTAAATATTTTATAAATAAGACAGGCATCATTCACTGCATTATTAAGATTTGGAAGATTTATCTGTGAGCCATAATCATTTACACCAATAGATAAAATCCATCTTTTCATAATATCATTAAACCAAAGCTATGCATTACAATACTATTTAAAATAATGGGTTTGATATTGTATAATATCGGAAACCAACATCAAACCTCGGCCCTTCGCATTTTTGAACCCATGAATGATAATCTTCACATGGATCAAGCCAACTTCCACCAAATACTTTTGAAGGACCTGACCATTCAGCGATATTTCCAATTATGTTATACGCCCCACTTCTTGATTGTCCATCGGGCATATCAAAGACTCTTGCCAATCCTCCCCAGCCAGAAGTTGACGAATTACAGCACATTGGGTCGAAATGATTCCCCCAGGGAAAAAAGCTTGGCGTAAAGTCTGCAATTTTTTTTATATCACCCGGACCATGAACAACAGATAGATATAAATTGATTGGAACAATTTTGCATTCTACTCCCAATTTTTGAGATTTCCATTTACAAAACCTAATTGCATCATCATAAGAAACATTAACAACAGGATAATACCTTTCCTCAAAAGGAAAAAAGGAGTCATTGTGTTTCCGCCAGTGTGAAGGATGAGCATATTGACAGGTCTTAATAAACTCCAGGTATTCTTCATTACTTACAGCATATCGAGCAATAAATATTCTTTGGTTTGTAATCGGTTTTTGAGTGTATGGAGATCGAAATCTGCTTTTTTCATGTTTAATGAAGCCTTGTGGGTATGCGGGTGATTCTTCTACTTCAATAACATCTCTAAATCCAACCATTGGAGAAGAAATTTTTCTTTTTGGGAGCAGTTTCCCATTCTCGACATTTAGTTTCATTTCAATACTATTTACTGGATGAGATCCAATGAAACAATTCAGCTCATATTGCGAAGATTCGTAACAGCCTCCTCTCAATGTTTGATACCAGGATTTATTTTCCTGGATATAATGAGAAACCAGCTCAAAAACATTCCCCAGCATATCGCAAACACCGTATGGACTTTTTGCATGTGGAAATTGGTTTACATGCGTGGGTAATCCAAATCCAAGTTGAGAACAATTGCAATAGTCAATGTTAAAAACATCACCCCATGGAAATAGTCTTCCATCAGTTCCACGCGCTGCTTTTTCCCATTCACGTCCTGTTGGTAATCGTGTTCCCTTAATTCTACAATAGTCGATAATATCATCATACAATATGTTTGTAACAGGAAGATCGTCTTCACTTTGATTGTCTATACTATCTTTTGGTGGCGATAGTGTAGAATCAGGGTGGTTATCCATAAATTGTTTCCATTCCTTATTTGTAACAGGAAAACGTTTGATAAAATATCGTGGCAAAAAAGAATTCCCTTTTGGATAAAAATTTTTGATAATATCGTTGATATTATTATTTATTTTCAAGCGGTTTAATTCATTGTTTCGCATCGTATTTTTATGAAAACCACTCAAAAATTTTCCAGCAGGAATTTCACAGTAAATATCCAAATCGACTATAACAATTCTAAGTTTGCGATGAGCTTCTTGCTTTTTACTGTCATAAATTGTAATATTAATAAATTGTGAAACCTTGTCATTATTGTTTTTTAGAATGATACCTTTGATTTCTCCTTTTTGATTCATATTAAGTCCTTGCGGAAGATTTGAAACAGACCATTCGATAGGAAGCTTACCGCCTTCAGTTTGTATCTTGTAAGAATATTCCTCCCCAACAATACATGGAGGAATTTGAGTTGTTAAAATTTCGGGTGGTGTTATTTTTTCTTGATTTACAACTATTAATATATCCCTGGTAGATGATAAACCATTAATATCAGTAGATCTTATTGTTAAAATTATTTCACATTTTATATCTATATTTATGGTTATGTTGGAATCATACAAAAAAATTCCATCTGGAACAGTATTATCAATAGTATACTTGTAAGGAGACGTGCCTCCCATAGATTTTAAAATATAAGTTTCGGTTGATTGCGTCGTCACATCAATACGATTTGGAATATTAATATGAATGCCTGGACGAGATAACAAGATAAATCCTTCACCTTTTTCAAAATATCTGGGCGGACTCTGAATTTTAGATTTCATTAGTGAAGAACAATTGGTGACATCATGATATATTGAACTATATATTTCAGCCGGTAATATTTGTTTGCCTTTTTCTACTTCATGAAGTGTTTTTGCCAAAGCATGTGTAAAAGGACTGTTTTTGGATATCACGCCTGTATTTGTTGTAAAAGCATCGGGTGTTTCATTAAAAGAATCTGTTGCCGCTATTATGCATGATTTATTGTCAAGGTGGATTGGACATGAATCCTTTTTTTTTGATTCTAATATTTTCACTTGACTTTCTATTTCCTGGATATTTCTTGTTGTCATTCCTGCGTAACAACAGTCGAAAAAGCATAGTTTATGCTTACAAGGTAATGCGTCCATTGCACCAAACAATTCCTCATACATTAAAATTGATGAGAATTTACTTAAACGGGCACCATAAGGAACTATAAATCCATTATCTTTATTTGAAGCATGACCGCTATAAAAGAAAACAAATATATCTTCATTATTTGATTTTTGAGCTACTTCGAAAATAGAATTGATAATTTCTTTTCTTGAACCTATTCCTGAAGAATCATTCCAATATGCACTTTTTTCATAATACGAAAAAATCTCATCAAATAATAATTGTTGAGGATATTGGGGTTTGCAAAGAAGAATACTATTAAATCCAAACTCTTGAGATAATATTAAATGAATTAAACATGCATCATTAGCTGCATTGTTTAAATCTGATAAAGAAGGTTCTGAAAAATAGTCATTGACACCGACAATGACTGCCCATCGCTTTCTGTAGTCAGCAATGGATAATACTTCCGATACTTCACTTTCTTTTTTTGGAAATGCACCTAAATCTCTGTTTTTTATTTTTTGACGTTCCATTTTTTTCATTTTTGTGTTTTTTATATAAGACGATTTTCGGGTATGCATCTTAATTTATTTAATACAGAAAAGTTTTAATATGCATTTTATATACCATTAAAAATAATAATATATAATCAATATTTCATTATTGACTTATTTATACCTGCTTCAAGATCACATTTCAAAAGAATAAAACTGTATTGGGAGCAAGTTAACAATTTAAAACGGATAAGTCTATAAGTGTATACAACAATTAATTTTGTTTTTTTTTATTTTTTTTCACTTTTTATGTAAGAAATTTGAAAATTTTGTGTCTATATATATAGGGACCCAAAAAAATCAAATTTTTTCATAAATAAGGAGTTAAATAAAATAAAACAAGCGTCGCCTGATATTTTTGTTATAAATGCATGTCGTGTAATTTCAATGCTAGTATCCCGTCCCAGACTTGATGATATGTTTTCTGGCAATCTATTTGTCTGAATAATTATTCAGTATTGAATCTTTTTATTAAACTAGATCTTACTAATATAAGTATATATATTAATAGGTTAAATATATTTAAACAAGAATAAAATTATTAAAAAATAGACTCAATATCATAACTTAATTTATAATATCTATTTCAGTATATCATATTATA